>OGDY01003852.1_pt1 | contig 11090 bp, 8 predicted proteins | sample 1570341 | NCBI WGS metagenome assembly OGDY01 (sample SAMEA2581972, study PRJEB24529) | metagenome | biome: Human gut stool | place: China | collected 2011 | reverse complement strand
ACGACATCAAGGGCGTGCAGAATGAGATCGCCTGGGGCCACCAGATCCGCAGCTATGTGTTCATGCCCTACACCATGGTCAAGGATCACCGCACCAACTACGAGACCGGCAATGTGGATGCCGTGATGGATGGTGATCTGGACGGCTTCATCTTTGCTTACCTCAAGGCCGCCAGCCGCGGGGAACTGCAGGATACCTGATAAAATAGAATTCGATTTTTTGTTTGCAGCCAGAAAAGGCCAGTGCGCTTTTTCTGGCTGTTTTTGCTTGTCTCTGCGTGAAATGTCCTGAAATTTGCATGAATAGCAAGTTTCAGGGATTGATAGGCGGTTTTTTAGGTGGTATAATTTTATTACGATAAAACTGCACGACACTTGAGCAGAGACAGGAGGAAGAATGATGAGAAAGAAAATTGCAGCGTTGTTTTGTACGTTGGCAGTTCTATGCGCATGTTTGTGTGGAACAGCATTTGCGGCAAAGAAACCGAGCATAGAGCTAATGGGCTTATATGCCATATGGGATGAGCCTATGGTATCGAAACCGATTATATATTTTCGAGTTAATTCCAGTAAAGCGATTAAATACGCAGATTGGTATGTATCAGCATATAATCGTGTAGGTGATAAAGCCTCGATGTTTCCAACGAAAAAATTGACAATGGTAGGGCCGTTGGAGCCGTTCAGCCTTGGAAAAAATGTAGATTTTGAATGGATGGTTCAAAGCAATGCAAGAGAGGATAGCCCGTTTCGGCATTATAAAATAGTTCCGTATGCGATTGCTGCAGCCGATGGCATTCAGTTCGTATATCAGGATGCATACGGTAATCTCTTTGTAAAACCAGATGAAAACAATCCTGAAAGCTATACTTATTTGAGCGAAGATGAAATCCAGAACGCGATGTTTGACTACAGTGGTTGTGAATTTTCTGACGTATGGTGGAGAGACTGGTCGATTGATTATCTTGCAGTGGATAAAGTCGTCATAACTTACATGGACGGAAGCGCAGAGACGGTCACAAATGTGAACTCAAAGTATCGTGGTATGACTTTGCAAAACCCTCCGTTTGCTCAGCAGCTTGCGCAATATGATGCTGTCTACAACTATCAGGATTATTTGCGTCTCAACCCCGACCTTGCGGATATAATCGGCACAAACCAGAAAGCACTTTTTGAACACTTTATTTCCAGCGGCATGAAAGAAGGCCGACAGGGAAGCATGGGATTCAACCTAAGCGCCTATAAGGCGAACAACCCTGATTTGGTGGCAGTGTTTGGCGATGACAACGTAAAATACTACGAGCATTATATTTCGCAGGGCAGGGCTGAAGGTCGAGTTGCAGTCTGATACAAAAAAGTATAATTATAACCCCTGGGAAGAACAGAGGCGCAAAAGGCTGTTCTTTCCGGGGGTCTTTTTACTCACGAGAAAACGCGACCCCACCTTGCAATCGCTTCACAGCTATGCTATACTTCGGTTAGTTTTATATAACTCGTACTCAGCTCTGCGGAAAAGCCCGGGTGCAGGGAGAAATGAGGAGGAAGTTTATGCTGGTAAAAGAGATCAGTGAGCAGCACATCCAGGACATTGGCCACGCCTTTGGCTATTATGATTACGGCGAAGAAAAGGGCATGGCCAGCTGGTTCCGTGACAAGGAAGCGGTTGTGACCTACATCTGCGGCTTTGTGCGGTGCGTGCTGACAGACGGCTTTCTGCACACCACCAGTGAGCGTGGCGAGGGCTACATTGCCTACAAGCTGCCGGGGCAGAAGGTCAGTTTCAAGGCGGCGCGAATCCTGCTGCGGGGGATGCTGCAATCCATGAGCCTGGGGGAGCTGTTTCACTTTGCACGGATGCTCTCCAAGGCCGGGCCCTCGTTGGAAGATGTGCTGAATAAGGAGAAAAAGCCCTGCATCTATGTGGGCATGGTCTGCGTGCGGGAAGCTTATCAGGGCTATATGCGCAAGGTCATGGATCTTGCCTTTGCCGAAGGCGACCGGCTGGGCATTCCCGTGGTGCTGGACACCGATGCAAAATCCAAGTGCGATAAGTATGTCCACCTGGGCATGAAACTTTACGGTACGCGCGACCTGGGGCCGGGCGGCACGCTGTATGACCTCGTCCGCTACCCGAAAAAGGCAGAATAAAATAGTAAGAGGGAGAGCTCCTTGCGGGGCTCTCCCTCTTGGTTTACAGGTGCAGATATTTTCCGGTGATGCTGGCGGGATCGGCGGCCACCTGCTCCGGTGTGCCGCAGGCCACGATGCGTCCGCCGCTCTCGCCGCCGCCGGGGCCAAGGTCCACGAGATAGTCGGCGTTGCGGATCACATCCAGATCATGCTCAATGACCACCACAGTGGCCCCGCTGTCAATGAGACGCTGGAACACGCCCAGCAGAGTGCGCACGTCCAGCGGGTGCAGGCCGATGGTGGGCTCGTCGAATACAAACACGGTGTCGGCCTGCCCTTTGCCCATCTCGCTGGCGAGCTTGAGCCGCTGGGCCTCCCCGCCCGAAAGGCTGGGCGTGGCCTCGCCCAGAGTCAGGTAGCCCAGCCCCAGGCTGGAAAGGGTCTGCAGCCGGCTGGCCACCAGCTTGAGGTCGGCACAGGCGGCAATGGCCTCGTCCACGCTCATCTCCATCAGGCGGGGCAGGCTCTCGGCCTGGGTGCCGTCCTTCCGGGTGCGGTAGAGGGCGGCGGCATCCTTCTGGTAGCGGGAGCCGCCGCAGTCCGGGCAGGTGATCTCCACATCCGGCAGGAACTGGATGTCCAGGCTGATGGTGCCGGTGCCGTCGCAGCCGGGACAGCGCAGGCGGCCCGTGTTGTAGGAAAAATCGCCCGCCTTGTAGCCCTTCTCCCTGGCAAGGGGGGAGCGGGCGTAGATCTTGCGCAGTTCATCGTGGACATTGGCATAGGTGGCCACCGTGGACCGCACATTGATGCCGATGGGCGTTGCGTCAATGAGCTTGACCTGTGCAATGTCCGGTGCAGTGATGCTTTCCACATGGGCGGGCAGAGCTTCGCCCTTGGCGGCGGCCTCCAGTGCGGGGATCAGGCTTTCCAGCACCAGCGTGGTCTTGCCGGAACCGGACACGCCGGTCACCGCGATGAGCCGCCCCTTGGGCAGCCGGACTTCCAATGGCTTGACGGTGTGGATGGCCCGGGTGCGCAGAGTGATGGTGCCCAGCGCAAAGAGCTCCGCCTCCGGGGTGCGGGTGCGGGCTGAGAGAGTGTGCAGGTCGGCAAGGAAGGGCCCGATGCGGGAGGCTGGGCTTTGGGCCACCTGCTCCACAGTGCCCTGCGTCAGGATGGTGCCGCCGTTTTCACCGGCACCGGGGCCCATCTCAATGAGCCAGTCGGCATCCCGCAGGATCTCGGTGTCGTGATCCACCAGCACGATGGAGTTGCCGTCCGCGATCAGGTCGTGCATCACGCCCCGCAGGCCCTCGATGTTGGAGGGGTGCAGGCCGATGGAGGGCTCGTCCAGCACATAGAGCACACCGGACAGAGCGCTGCCGATCTGGGTGGTCAGGCGGATGCGCTGACTCTCGCCGCCGGACAGCGTACCCGCCGCCCGGGCCAGCGTGAGGTAATCCAGACCCACGCTTTGCAAAAATTGCAGGCGGTTTTTGATCTCCTTCATGATCTGACCGCCGATCTGCTGCTGCTTTTCGGTGAGGTTCGGCTCGTTTTGCTTGATAAATTCCAGCTCGTCCCGGATAGACATTTCACAGAACTGGCTGATGTTCTTGTCCCCGATGGTCACGGCAAGCACCACCGGCTTCAGGCGCTGACCGTGGCAGTCCGGGCACTCCACGCCGGACATAAAGCTGCCGATCTCTTCCTTCATCCACTCACTGCTGGTTTCGCGGAAGCGGCGCTCCAGATTTTCCACGATGCCCTCAAATGTGTTGTAGTACACCCCGCTGCCGAACTCGTTGGTGCGGTGCATCTCGATCTTTTCGCCGTTGGTACCGTAGAGCAGGGCGTTCACCGCCTCGGTGCTCATCTCCTTGATGGGCGTATCCAGCGTAAAACCGTATTTTTTGCCAAGGCCAAGGTAGTACATCTCGCTCACAGAGCCCTCGGCGTAATACCAGCCGCTGGCCTTGATGGCACCCTCCCGGATGGAAAGGTTCCGGTTGGGCAGGATGCGTTCCTCGTCCACCCGCATAAAAGTGCCAAGGCCGGTACACTTTTCGCAGGCTCCCAGCGGGTTATTGAAGGAGAAGAGCCGCGGCGACAGGTCGCTGATGGAAATGCCGTGCTCCGGGCAGGCAAAGTTCTGGCTGAAGGTCATACAATCGCCGCCGATCACGTCCACTTCGGCGATGCCGCCGGTAAGCGCCAGCGCGGTTTCCAGCGAATCTGCCAGACGGCCCCGGATGCCCTTGCGCATGGCAAGGCGGTCCACCACGATCTCCACCGTATGCTTGATGTTCTTTTCCAGCTTGATCTCTTCGTCAAGATCATACAGGTTGCCGTCGATCTTCACGCGAGCATAGCCACCGCGGCGGGCAGCATCCAGCTCTTTCTGCTGGGTGCCTTTGCGCTGGCGCACCACAGGAGCCAGCACCTGAAACTTCGTACCTTCGTCCAGTTTGAGCACCGCGTCCACCATTTCGTCCACGGTCTGCTGGCTGATCACCCGCCCGCACACCGGGCAGTGGGGCACGCCCACGCGGGCGTACAGAAGTCGCAGATAATCGTAGATCTCCGTCACGGTGCCCACGGTGGAACGCGGGTTGTGGCTGGTGGTTTTCTGGTCGATGGAAATTGCCGGTGACAGGCCGGTAATCTCGTCCACATCGGGCTTGTCCATGCGGCCCAAAAACATGCGTGCGTAGCTGGAAAGGCTTTCCACATAGCGGCGCTGGCCGTCGGCATAGATGGTGTCGAACGCAAGGCTCGACTTGCCCGAACCGGAAAGGCCGGTCATGACGATCAGCTTTTCCCTCGGGAGGGTCAGGTTAACATTTTTCAGGTTGTGCTCGCGGGCACCTTTGATGACGATTTTATCGTTTGCCAAGGTATTTTCTCCCTTTTCGTTGTGTCTGTGAATGATTCTGTTTGCGCTCCGTTTCTGCCGCAGAGTCCACCGTCGGGTTCTCGCCCCGGCGCAGTCGGTCGATCTGGTCACGCAGGAAGGCCGCGTGCTCAAACTCCAGCAGCTTCGCCGCTTCCTTCATCTCACGGGTCAGGCGCTCGATGGCGGCCTCCCGCTCCATCCTGCCCATGCGGCGGGTGTTCAGCTTAGCGTTCTCCGCTTTATCGCTGATCTCGATGCTGTCTGCAATGGCCTTGACGATGGTTTTTGGCACGATGCCATGTTCTTTATTGTAGGCCATCTGGATGGCACGGCGGCGCTCGGTCTCGGTGATGGCGCGGTCCATGCTGTCGGTGACGACATCCGCGTACATGATGACAAGGCCCTCGGCATTGCGGGCCGCGCGGCCAATGGTCTGGATCAGGCTGGTCTCGCTGCGCAGAAAGCCCTCCTTGTCGGCATCCAGAATGGCCACAAGGCTCACCTCGGGCAGGTCAAGACCCTCGCGCAGCAGGTTGATGCCCACCACAACATCAATGGAGCCAAGGCGCAGGTCCTTGATGATCTCCATGCGCTCAAAGGTGTCCACCTCGTGGTGCATATACTTGACCTTGATGCCCTGTTCGGTAAGGTAGTCGGTCAGGTCTTCGGCCATTTTCTTGGTCAGCGTGGTCACGAGAACGCGCTCGTGCCGCTGGATGCGGGTATTGATCTCGCCCAACAGATCTACCACCTGCCCTTCCACCGGGCGCACCGAAATGAGCGGGTCCAAAAGGCCGGTGGGCCGGATGACCTGCTGCGCCACCTGCGTGCTGTTCTGCCGCTCGTAGTCGCCGGGCGTAGCCGAAACGAAGATCATCTGGTTCAGCTTGGACTCCACTTCCTCGAACTTGAGTGGGCGGTTATCGAAGGCGGACGGCAGGCGGAAGCCGTACTCCACCAGCGTTTTTTTGCGGGCATAGTCGCCGCCGTACATGGCGCGCACCTGCGGCAGGGTAACATGGCTCTCGTCCACAAACAGCAGAAAATCATCCGGAAAATAATCCAGCAGAGTGGTGGGCATACTGCCCGGCGCACGGCCCGAAAGCACCGCCGAATAGTTCTCGATGCCTTTGCACATGCCCACCTCGTTGAGCATCTCAATGTCGTAATTGGTGCGCTGGGCAATGCGCTGCGCCTCGATCAGCTTGCCCTCGGCGGTGAACTGCTTCACCTGTGCGTCGCACTCGGCGCGGATCTTTTCCAGTGCTGCGGCCTTCTTCTCGGCGCTGACGATATAGTGGCTGGCCGGGAAGATGGCTACATGCTTGACTACATTCTGTTTGGCCCCGGTGAGAGGGTTGAACTCCGTGATGCGGTCGATCTCGTCCCCAAAAAATTCCACACGGATGGCAAGCTCGCTCATATAGGCAAGGTAGATGTCCACGATATCGCCGTGGACACGGAACTTATTGCGCACAAAATTCACATCATTGCGTTCATATTGCAGCGTCACAAGCTTCTGGCACAGCGCGTCGCGCTCCATCTGCATGCCGGGGCGCAGGCTGATGACCATGCTGCGGTAGTCGATGGGGTCGCCCAGCGAGTAGATGCAGGAAACCGATGCTACAATGATCACGTCCCGCCGCTCCGAAAGCGCCGCCGTGGCCGAATGGCGCAGGCGGTCGATCTCGTCGTTGATGGCGCTGTCCTTTTCAATATAGGTATCCGTGCTGGGGATATAGGCTTCCGGCTGGTAGTAATCGTAGTAGGAGACGAAATACTCCACCGCGTTGTTGGGGAAAAACGACCGGAACTCGGTGCACAGCTGGGCCGCCAGCGTTTTGTTGTGGGCCAGAACCAGCGTGGGCCGGTTGCATTTTGCAATAACATTTGCCATGGTAAAGGTCTTTCCGCTGCCGGTAACACCCAGCAGGGTCTGGCAGCGGTCGCCCCGCTCCACGCCTTTCACCAGTGTTTCAATGGCCTGCGGCTGGTCGCCGGTGGGCTGGTAAGAGGATACCAGTTCAAATTTTTCGTCTGCCATCTTCCCTCTCCTCTCCGGCCCTCGCGCAAAGAACCACAATCAGTTGTATTTTACGGTTTGATTATAGCACACCAGTTTTATAATGTAAACACTTTTTTGTTGTTTCACGAATCAAGGCCAGAAAAGCGTACCTGTTTTAAAGTCATAGATCGGCAGGCGGTTTGCGTCCCGCATGGAGAAATACTCCGTATCGGTCAGGATGAAGTGATCCAGCAGATGGATGTTCACAAGGCCCAATGCCCGGGCAATATTGCCAGTGGCCTCCAGATCCTCCATGGAGGGCAAGGCCGCACCGTTGGGGTGGTTGTGGCTGAGCACCACCGTGTCGGTGCCGCCCTTGATGGCCGCAGACACCACATCCTTGATGTCCAGACTTACCCGGTCGGTGGTGCCTTCCCGCAGCCAGACCGCCGCGCGCACCCGCTTACGGCTGTCCAGACTGACCAGCATTGCACGCTCGTAATCCGACCACGCAAACTTCGCCATCAGATAGCTGCCCATCTGCTCCGTAGTTCTGATGCAGCGGGTGGTGCTGGTACGGCTGCGGCCATAGTAGCGGCTGATCTCCGGCAGCAGATGCAGCATCCGGGCTGTGGCCGGGCCTACGCCCTCCACAGTGCACAGCTCTTCCTCGCTGGCTTCCAGCACAGCGGCAAAATCGCCAAAGCGGTCGATCAGGTCGTGAGCGATGCCGTTGGTGTCCTTCTGGGCGTTGGTGAGGTACAGCACATATTCCAGCGCTTCGTGCTCGGCCAGACTGTCCAGACCGTAGTTCTGCACCCGTTCGCGCATCCGCTGGCGGTGTCCCTGATGCCGTTTGTGTTCTGCCATTGCGGTACTCTCCTTCTGATTCATTCCTTATAATAGTACCCATTTTGCGCCCGGAACTCAAGGCTTTGCGGTAAAATAGTTTTGATCCGGGGCGTTTCCGCGTTGACTTGCAGCCGTGGCTGTATTACTATAAAGGTATCTCTTGAAAATTGAGGAACATTTATGAAACAATATACCGCAACCGCCAACGACGACGGCGTTCGTCTTTCCCGCTTTGTGCAGAGCGTGACCCGCGATTTTCCCACCAGCCTTTTGTACAAGAGCTTCCGCAATAAGCGCGTGAAGGTAAACGGAAAAAAGGCCGTGCCGGAGTACCGCATTCAGGCAGGCGACCTGATCGAGCTGTACATCAACGACGAGTTTTTCCCGCCGGAAGGCGCAAAAACCGTGCAGAAGGCCGCGCCGAAAAAAAAGCAGAATCAGCCCAAGGTCAATGTCATTTATGAGGACGAAAACATTGCTGTGCTGTACAAACCCACCCACCTTTTGTGCCATAGCGACCGCACCGGCGATGCGAACCTTGTGGATGCTTTTACCCAGTATCTGGCCGAAAAAGGCGAATACGACCCCCACGGCGAGAACCGGTTCAAGCCCGGCATTTGCAACCGGCTGGACCGCGGCACCGAGGGCCTTGTGATCGCCGCCAAGAGCTACACCGCCCTGCGGGACATGAACGAGATCATCCGCACTGACCTACTCAAAAAGGAGTACTACACCATCACGGTGGGTATCCCGCAGTCCGGGCGGTTCACCGCATGGTGGGAGCACGACGAGAAGAACAACAAGGTAAGCATCCACGCACATCAGTCGCAGGACGAGCGCCGCAAGCAGATCATTACGGACGTGGACGTACTGCGCACCGCCGGGCCGTTCGCCCTGTGCAAGATCGGCCTTGTCACCGGCCGCACCCACCAGATCCGTGCACATCTGGCCTATCTGGGCCGTCCGGTTCTGGGCGACATCAAGTACGGCAACCGCAAGATGAACGAGCGCACCGGCACCAAAACGCAGGCCCTGTGCGCTGTGCGGGTCACTTTCCTTGATATTCCCGAGGAAAACACCCTGCATTATCTCTCCGGCAAGGTCGTCAAGCTGAAGGACCCGCAGATCATAAAGCAGTTCGATGCGCTGGATAAGAGCAAGGCAGATGGGGAAAACGACCATGCATAAAATCGACATGAACACGTGGCCGCGGGCAGAGCTGTTCCGGTTTTTTTCCGGAGTGTCACAGCCATTTTACAGTGTCACCTTCCGGGTGGACGTAACGAATCTCCACGCCTACACCAAAGCCCGCGGCATTTCCTTTTATTATGCCCTCGGCTATCTCGTGACCGATGCCGTGAACAGCGTGGTGAATTTCCGCTATACCATCCGGAACGGCGAGGTCTGGCTTCTGGATAAGCGCATCCCCAGCCTGACCGACCTGAAGCCCGGCAGTGAGCAGTTCCACATCGTCACACTGCCCAAGACCGGCACGCTGGACGAGTTCTGCTGCGCCGCAAAAGCTAAGAGCGCTGCACAGCAGAGCTTTCTGGATCAGGACTGCGAGACGGACGCGCTGATCTACATTTCCACCACGCCGTGGTTTGATCTGACCAGCTGCACCAACGAGCGGGATTTTGACAAAGACGACGCCATCCCCCGCATCACATGGGGCAAGTATGTACCGGAAAACGGCCGCGAAACGCTGGGCATGAGCCTTGAGGTGAGCCACCGGTTCATCGATGGGTATCACCTGGGACAGTTTTATCAAAAACTTCAAAAAAGCATTGATGAATTGTAAAAAGCGGCCGCTGTACTTTACCGTACAGCAGCCGTTTTTCTCTTTATTCTTTACTTTTTGTCGGAGTTCTGCTCCGCTTTTTCCTGCGATTCCTGTTCACGGCGCAGCTCTTTGATGCGCTTTTTCTCGCTCTGGACATGGGGCCAAGGCCAGCTGAAGCCCTCATTTTCGCGGCACCATTTGACCAGCGGATAGAAGGCGAAAGCCAGACCGAAGAGGTACAGCAGAGCGTACAGCAGGGCATCCAGCGTGATGAGTGCATCCAGTGCACCGATCACCGCCACCACGCAGCCTGCCTTCAAAAAGAACAGGCCGTTCTGGCGGCAGTATTCCTCAAAGTGCTCCGCTTTGACGGCACGGCGGCCCTGATCTCCCCAGACACGGGGATTTTTCATGACCGAATAGCCGTAGAATACCATCATCAGGCCAAGAGTGAGCTGAAAGCCAAAAAACATTTATGATACCTCTTAATCTTCAAACAGCGGCTTCATCAGGGGCAGGAAATCCAGCGTTGCAAAGTAATCGCGCGGAGTCTCGGCACGGCGGATCAGACGGTGGGTGCCATCCTCGCACAGCAGCACTTCGGCGCTGCGCAGCTTGCCGTTGTAGTTGTAGCCCATGGCAGAGCCGTGTGCACCGGTGTCGTGGATATAAACGATGTCGCCAATGTCGATCTTGGGCAGCATCCGGTCAATGGCAAACTTGTCGTTGTTCTCGCACAGACCGCCCACCACATCGTACATATGATCGCAAGGCTCATTTTCCTTGCCCAGCACGGTGATGTGGTGGTAAGCGCCGTACATGGCCGGGCGCATCAGGTTGGCGGCGCAGGCGTCCAGACCCACGTATTCCCGGTAGATGTGCTTTTCATGAATGACGGTGGAGATCAGGTGGCCGTAGGGCGCCAGCATGAACCGGCCAAGCTCGGTGAAAATGGCGACGTCGCCCATGTCGTTGGGGGTCAGGATTTCCTCGTACTTGACCCGCACGCCCTCGCCGATGACGCCGATGTCGCATTTGGGCTGCTCGGGGCGGTAGTCCACACCGATGCCGCCGGACAGGTCGATGAAGGAAATATGCGCGCCGGTGGCGTTGCGCAGCCGCACCGCCAGACGGAACAGCTGCCCGGCCAGAGCGGGGTAGTATTCATTGGTGGTTGTGTTGGAGGCAAGGAAGGCGTGAACGCCGAAGTGCTTCGTGCCCAGCTTCATCAGCCGGGTGATCGCCCCCGCCATCTGGTCTTCGGTCATGCCGTACTTGGCGTCCCGGGGCATATCCATGATGGTGTTGCCAAGAGAGAAGGAACCGCCCGGGTTATACCGCAGACACACCGTCTCGGGGACCGGCCCCATGGATGCCAGAAAATCCACATAGGTGGCATCGTCCAGATTGATGTACACGCCCATA
>OGDY01003846.1_pt1 | contig 11106 bp, 7 predicted proteins | sample 1570341 | NCBI WGS metagenome assembly OGDY01 (sample SAMEA2581972, study PRJEB24529) | metagenome | biome: Human gut stool | place: China | collected 2011 | reverse complement strand
ATATGTGTTTTTTTCGGTATATCTATAGAGGGCGCAACAGTGTTCTCAGGAAGCCTGATCTATACCGACAGAGTTTTCCTCCTATTTCCTCTGTCGGTACAGGTCACGGTGTTGATGTACTCTCAAAGGGCAATTCAACGAATTGGTCTTTGAGAATGTATCAACAGCGATACATTCTCTTTTGGGCAACTTGAAAATTGAATAAAAGGATTAAACGCTCGTTTGGTTTTGACGAAACTGAAACAAGGGGGATTTATCTATGAACGAGATGCTTGAGGAAGCCTACAAGGTCATGTTTACAGAATATGGCGATGTGGTTACACCGAAAGAATTAGCAAAAATGCTCGGAATAGGTATGAAGTCAACGTATGCTTTGATCCAAAGCGGAGTCATTCCCAAAATCCCTTGTGGCAGGGCAATCAAGGTAGCAAAGCTCGAAGTAATAAAATACGTTCTGCAATGCGCACAATGAGAAGCCCTGATCTGGTGTACACTCTTGTGGAAGCCGGAGAAATTAGAAATGTTGTTAGATAAACCTTGTAAAATCCCTTATGTTGCGCTATAATATAGGTGGTCAAACAGGTGTAATAACAGCTTTCATAAAACAAGGAGGATTTAGAGATGAAAGCAAATGCACCCTATACTTATTCTGAACAGGTCAAGAATGGAAAAATACAGTTAGTGTTCAGTTTCAAGTACGAAAACGGAAAACGTAAATTAAAGTGGGTATCAACAGGTTTATCTGAGGACTGCACCAAAAAGGCACTTAAAGATAGAAAAACGGAGATCATAAAGAAGTTCAACGATGATTTTATCAGCGGAGAGCTTACAAAAGCAAAAGCTCCGAAGGTCGATAAGACCGTTGCAAATGAGAACGCCTTGAAAAACAGCAAAGCTGTAAAGGGCAGAGAACAGACATTCGTTAGTTTTCTTCCCGAATGGCTTACTACTGCAAAGCCTACCATAGCAACAACTTCCTATATCGGATATTTCCGTACCACAAACAAGATTGTTGAATACTTCAATGAAAAGTACCCCGATGTACTGCTCTGCGATGTGACTGGTCTGATGATACAGCAGTTTTACAACGATCTGTACGGCAGCGGTCTTACCGCCAACACAGTCAAGCATTACCACGCTTTGCTTCACCGTGCTTTTAAGTACGCTGTGAAGATGGATTTGCTTGGCAGCAATCCAACAGAAAAAACAGAACTGCCTAAGCTGAAGAAGTTCAATGCCACATTCTACAATAAAGACGAGCTTGATACGCTTTTCAAGGCGTTTGAGGGCGACAGAATGGAACTTGTTGTGTACATTGCCGCTTATTACGGACTTCGACGCAGCGAAGTATGCGGTCTTATGTGGGATGCAATCGACTTTGACAAAAAGACGCTCACTATCCGCAGAAAGATCGTGTCGGACATCGGCAACGGTAGGGAAGATATTATTTGCGAGGAACAGCTCAAAACTGAGGCAAGCAAGAGGACTCTGCCTCTTATTCCGAAGATCGAAGAAATGCTCAGAGACAGGCTGTTTCTTGAAAATCATTACTCAAAGTTGCTGAAAAAGGAATTTGACCATACATATGACGGTTTTGTGTGCAGGGACAACTACGGCAAACTTATCACTCCTAATTTTGTTACTGATCACTTCAGGAACATAATCAAGAAGAATAATCTCAAAAAGCTGAGATTTCACGATCTCAGACACTCATGTGCGAGTTTACTTCTTGCGAATGGAGTTCCGATGAAAGCAATCCAGGAATGGCTTGGACACTCTACGTTTAACGTTACAGCGAATTTTTATAGTCATCTCGACTATAACTCTAAGATCAACTCGGCTGAGACTATTTCAAGGGTTCTCGGCGGTACAGAGTTTGAGGAGAGCGATTCTTCCGAATTTGCTGACAAGTGATTTTCGTTCTAAAAAACAAAGGCACGAGAACTAACTCGTGCCTTGAAGATGGTGCCGCTGACCGGACTTGAACCGGTACGCTGTCGCCAGCGAGGGATTTTCGTACTACTCTATGTTACCATAGCCACACAAAGCGTATGTTGTAGTCTGGACTTGGTCTTTACCATATCCTTTCGGACTTAGGTAGTCGGTGTAAAGTCTCTACACTCACCCTGACGGGTTAGCACGGCGTTCTGTTTGTGCCTTCGCCGTTTTAGCCGACTTCTACTCCACAGATTTCTCTGTGGGCACTCTCTGAGAAAAAACTCAGACGCACATTGCTATGCGTACAAACATCAAAGTCCCTTGTGTCTGCCTATTCCACCACAGCGGCATATATAAAATTTGTACAATCTAACAGAGACAACGGATAAAAAATCCTTTATGTCAAAGTCGATTGGAAAAATAAAAAACAGCAAAAAGTCAAATCCGTTAGATAATTCGTTAGATAAGGTAAAAAAACTGACGGATTTTATCTAACAAGAAAGAGCCAAAAACAACGTATTTACGAAAAATACCGAAGATTGCGTCAAATACAAACGAACGAATCCACAATAGCGGAACAGCGGATTTTAAGTCCCTTGTGTCTGCCTATTCCACCACAGCGGCATATTGACTTTTGTAAATACAAGTTACCAGTTACACTTGATTAAACATATCACAACTGAAACAAGATAACAAGATAAAAAACATTTTATTGTTTTGCTGCAATTCCACATCAAAGAACAGTTTAATTATATAATAAATTATAATAAATGTCAATAGAAAGAATAAAAAAAAGCAACATTAACAAAAATATTCAATCTACAGAAAAATACTTGTGAAGTTATAATGTATGCTTATAACAATTTCAAAACTTAACAGCAAAATTAAGGAGGCACCATAGCTCATGCATAGCACCACCTTAACATTTACCTTAATTATTCTGCATTATCACTGTTATTGTTTTCGGCATTTTCAGTTGTATCCTCATAATTATCAATGATATTAAACTTTTTTTGAGGTTCTGTTTTCTTTTCATTTGCTCTGTCAAGTATTGACTTCTCCTCAGTAGTCGTTTCAATATTAGTTTGACCATTCATGTCAATTGTTGTCACAAAGCTTTCGTTGTTTATTGGTTCGTTTTCGGATGTACTGATCTGAACTGCATTATTTTCAGGGTTTTCATCAGCTATTACTTCATCATCATTGTTTTTTTCAGAATTTTTTTTTGTATCGACACCGTCTACATTAATAGAAATGCTGATAGAATTATCTGCCGCAGAACTCTCCGTTTTTTGATTTTTTTCATTTATTCGTTCAATTTTAGTCATGTAAGCTTGAGAAAATAAAATAACAAGAACTCCTGCAAGTACGGCAGCAGCAACAGATGTTTTTCTGTCCATAACAAAAACCTCCGATATTTTTTATTTTTTAGTCTGAGATGCAAGTGGGTTGCTTTCAAATGCATCTCTGACAATATCATTTGAAAGATGCGTATAGATTTCGGTTGTAGAAATGCTTGAGTGACCGAGCACCTCTTTGAGCGTAAGAATATCAACATCACCATATTGATACATTAATGTAGCGGCAGTATGACGAAGTTTATGAGTAGTAATCCCCTTCCCACTCAATCCTGCTGCTTTAAGAGCATTTTCAACGATTTGTTGAACTCGCCTTTTTGAAATTCTTTTCTTTTGCTTGCTGATAAAAAGAGCCTTTTCATCAGTACCAACCTGTTGACTGCGTATAGGAATGTATTCATTTAAAGCATTCAGACATGCTTTATTGAGGTAAATCATTCTCTCCTTATTGCCTTTTCCAAGTACTATCATTTTATTTTCCGTAAAATCAATATCAGATATATTGATTCCGATTAATTCACTCAATCTTATACCGCAGTTTAAAAAAAGTGTTAAGATGCAGTAATCTCTTACGGATTCCGAATCGGTAGCGGAACTAAGCAGTCGTTGACTTTCTTCTAAAGTTAAAAATTTAGGCATTGACTTTTTTGGTGACGGAATTTCAAGGTCTGCAATAGGGTTTTTGCTTATTAATCTTGCAGTAGAATAAAGATACTTGAAAAAACTTCGTAAAGCCGCAGCTTTTCTGTATCTGGCACGTTCTTTGTTATTCCTTTCATCTGAAACGTAAAATATAAAGTTATATATATCTGTTATAGTTATTTTTTCCAAATCCGCAGTATTAAAATTACTTATATCAGCGTCCAGCATGTCATCAGAAGAATCCTCATGATAATATGAATATATGTATTTCAAAAACATTCGTATATCAAAGTAATATTCCTGAACAGTTCTTTCTGACAATAATTTTGCAATTTTAATATGCATAAGATATTCATTCAGAAATTCAGGATTGTTTTCATTGTTTATCTTCATGGAATTACATCTCCATTATAAGAAACTTTATCAATAAAACGATAATATGAGTATTTTCATATTTATTGCATTGCTACAGAACTTATTCTCATTATCGGCATTGATTTACTGATATTATTATAGCACAACGATATAAGAAAATCAATCAAAAATTAAGGCAATACCACACAAAGTTTTTCTTGACGTACTTTATGCAGTGTTGCCTTAGGATAAGTTCTATTTCTTTCCTGTTGAAACGAGAGCGTAATAAGTTAATATTTCGGAAGCGTCAATTGCATCAACAATTCCGTTTTTATCAACATCCGCATTAATCATTTGCTGTTCGGTCATCTCAGTGGGCTTTGAGGTACTTATACATACATATATTGTCAAGGCAAGTGATGCATCTATTGCGTCTATAACCCCGTTTTCGTCAATGTCGCCTCTTACTGCTGAATTAATTGTTAAAATCACTTCATTGTCAAGTCTGTTTTCCTGAGTCAGCTTTAATTTAATATTTGTTGTTCCATATGGTATTGATAAATAATCCTCCATATACTTATAAGATGATAATTCAGTTTCTTTATCTTCCTGCAATAAAGTGACCTTTCCCTGCGATATCGGCATGAATGTAATAGAATCAGTATTTTTATCCACATTTATTACATAATGACTTTCATTAATTCGTTCAGCATGCATTTCGCTTAACGAATTACCCTTGTAAAGCAAATCATTGAGTTCAGCCTTAGCAGGTTTAAATGATTTTGTATAATAATTGATATTATCAACAGAAGCAGTAATTTCAACTGCTTCATTTATGGAAACAGGTTCGTTATATTCAGTAAATTCACCTCCGTTTACAGAATAAAAAACAGGTTTGTTATTTACTGATGAAAGCTCCAGCTTTTCATTCAATGGCATATTTTCTTCACTGTGTGAAAACCTTACCTTATCTTTTTTACTTCCGAATGCTTTTAGAGATATGTTTCCCATTGTTACGGAAAGGTCAGCATTTTTAGCAAATTCCCTATATGTATCGGCTTTTTCCTTTCCATACGCTTCTTCAATCTGATCTAAAACAGATTCTTTCTGAGCATCTGAAAATGTAAAATCTTCTTCTGTAACATCAATCCAGTCTATTCCGTTTTCACTGTAAAAGCTTTCACCATTGCTTGTATTCTCTTTTATCTGAGAATATTGTGTTAGTCCGCCTGCTTCATATATTTCACCGCTGTCTCTGTCTATAAAAGCACTGCATGTTTCAATTGGTATTATATACTCGTTGTCGGGACAATATGCCTTTACAACAACAGCAAACCTCTCTCCCCTTTCAACCTCAACAGGTTCATCAAGAGAAATGGTCATATATCCTGTAATGTCAACCTTACCGCTTGTTACTGCAGACGCTTTTCCAAGGCTTATTTCTGAATTATTTTCAATATCTGTATATACCGATATTTCATATTCTGTATTAATTTCGGAAAAATATGTAGATGCCGCTTCAATTATGCAGTCATCATCTGCTGTAAAAACATTTGCATAATAAGACGGGCTGTACTCATCAGCCGCCGATGACATATTCTGTGCAGGAATAAATGAATCGTGCTGAAAAATAAAATCATAATTATCATTGCTTTCAAGCTCGTAAACAGCAAATTCACAAAGAGAGGTTTCTTCATAAGATACCCAGAAAAAGCCGTTATCCATCCAGTCTGTTCCCCAGCTGTTTTTTACAAGCCATGCCCCGTTATTTTCAGGACAATATTTTGACTGAAAGTTCTTAGAGGGAAAATTATCATCCCACCCTATTATTGTGATTGAGTGATTTGCTTCATCAGGAGATGCATTTGTTATGTATGAATAGTTTACATAGTCATAATAATCAGTTTTATTGCAATATGCCGCATCAATCGATTTGCCGCTTTTCACAAAATCCTTAATTGTGTTATTAACCTGATTATAATTTGAACGGTCATCGTTATAGTCAAACAAATATGCATTTTGCAGATGATAGTCAGAATAATATTTATATTTATCAACAAGCTCGGCATCATATATAAAATCCATATCATTGTATGGCAAAAGGCTTTCAGATACAGGTCCAAGCCACTGAGCCCATAAATTTGTTACTGCAAAACAAGAACCGCCGTTTTGAAATATACTGTACTTATCAGATGATTGATTTTTTTGGTACATCTGGTCTCCCCCACTCCAGCAATAATATGCTGTATGCAGTTCGGAAAGGCTGACCGACGGATTATATTTTATAAAATCTGTTTCCGCACAGCTTGCAGAAGAATGTGCCCAGCAGGTTGAATAATCACCCTGATTTTTAACTGAGCTTATAAGGCCATATTCCCTCATATCATAATACGCAGGAAAATAAGCTGAATCTGAAATTGCTGCTTTTTTTGAACCATTGAAGTTCAAAGCAGAATAAAATTCGCATTCACCTTTAAGAGTTTTGAACGTTGGCAGCTGAAAGTCAGCTGTTTTACAAGACGGATTTTCTGTATATGAACTACTCTCAAGTGAATTGATTTTCAAAAGAGATGCAGACGAAAATATATTTATTGCTGATATTATACAACATAAGCTTTTAATCAGTTCTTTTCTCATTGTTTTTCTCCTTTATAAAATTTTCAGCTTCATATAAAAGTGAATCCTGAGTATTTTCGATTTTATCTTCTATCACCAAATCAAGCAGATGATTCAGAGTGTCCCCTATCATTTTTCCGCTTAAATTAAATTTTTTCAGATATGTACCATTTATTTTCAGTTCCTTTATGGTCAAGCATTCTTTGCTGTTTAAAATTTGAACGGCTTGCTTCCTGATAAAATCAAATTCTTCAAGTTCTTTTAGTACAAAATCATTTTTTGCAGAATTATCCGCTGTTTTAACCTCGAACAGCTTGAAGAAAAGTTCTTCACCAAGTATCGACAGCATCTTTTTGATTTGCACTCTTTTTTTTATTTTATCACTATGATAAAATATCAATGCAGTAACTTGTTTTATAGTTTTGTTATCATAGTGCAGACGCTTCATTATGCTTTCTGCCATTTTACTGCTTAAAGCGGCATGACCTTTAAAGTGACCTCGTCCGTTTTCATCTTCTTTATAGCAGGCGGGTTTGGCAATATCGTGAAAAAACATGGTTAAACGCAGAATGAGGTCGCTTGGAGCTGACTTCACAGCAATAACAGTATGCTCCCATACATTATATTTATGATAAGGAGAATGCTGTTCAAATCCGATACTTTCGGCAATTTCAGGTATAAACACTTCAATTACATCATAATATTTCATTAAAACATCACAGCAATTCGGACCGCATATTATTTTATTGAATTCATCTCTTATTCTTTCTGAGGATACATATTTTAAATTTGCTGAAAGAATATGTACTGCATCTGATGTGCTTTTTTCAATACTGAAATTAAGCTGTGAAGAAAAACGGATTGCTCTTAAAATTCTAAGTGCATCTTCAGAAAATCTCTTTTCAGGATTCCCTGTGCATACAACTATTTTTCTATTTATATGTTCAACACCGTTAAATATGTCAATCAGCTCATTATTAAGATTAAGAGCAAGTGAATTCATAGTAAAATCACGTCTGCCAAGGTCATCATATATACTTGACGAATAAGTTACCGAATCAGGTCTGCGGCAGTCTGTGTATGTTCCATCACAGCGAAAGGTTGTGATTTCTATATGATATTTTCCGATTAAAATGGTTACTGTACCATGTTTTAAGCCTGTTGGTACAGCTTTGTATTCCTTGAAAATATCAATAATCATTTCAGGCTTTGCATTTGTAGCTATGTCAAAATCATTTGGGGGTCTGTTAATTATTAAATCTCTTACACATCCTCCAACAAGATATGCTTCAAAGTTATGCTGTTCAAGCTTTTTAAGAGCCCTTTTTATTTCGGCAGGTATTTTATTAATCATTTTTTACCTCTGTTTTATCTTTATATGCATATTTTATCATTTTTTTAATATAATATCAATAGAAAAATGTTAATGTTAATTAAACGGTTTATATTTTTTCCAATTCGCTAAATCGGTTTTCGTGATATTTCACATTTTTTTTAAAATATTTGGTGATATATTAACTAAAGCTCTGTATTTTACGAAAATATTAAAAAGTCCTTGACTTTTCTATGAATGCATGATATACTTAATAAGTCGCATGGGACAGAACATGAATTCATTAATAATTATATATCGCGGTGTGGAGCAGCTAGGTAGCTCGTCGGGCTCATAACCCGAAGGTCGTTGGTTCAAATCCAGCCGCCGCAACCAAAATTCCTCGTAAACACGTTGTTTTACGAGGATGTTTTTTATTTGCATATCGAAAAATAATATTTCGTACCCTTACCATACCCTTACGGAATTTTGAATTTATGGGTATAGAACTGTTTTTATAATTAATCTGTTAATCTGAGTTAACAAAAAAACAACAGGATGGAGTAATAACAGCTCCGCCCATATTTTAGAAAATTCCTGCAATTTTGTTCATGTCATGCGTAAGGTCGAGTGAAGAATGATAATATAAGTCTATAGTCATATATAATGTTGCGTGACTTAAGATTGTGCTGTATGCTATAATAATCCATTAAGTGATAGAATTTAATTTGATATGTAAATATCAAACAATGTGATAATAAAGAATAAGTTTTCAAACTTATCATTGTATATGATTGAATTTTTCTTGTGCTATGAATTGCCAGATGAAGCTTATTATAAAAAATGAATAGGAATTTTGCTCAAAATTATAAAATAGAATTTATATTTAAAATACACACAAAGTGTAAGTTATTTTTTGATGGTTAAATAATTCGTTTTGTCTTCTTTAATCTCATTTTTGATTATTTTAATATATTTTTCGGGTTATTTTCATAAGGTTGAAGTGAAAAAAACATTAAAAGCACTTATACAAGATAATCGAAATTTTGAAAACTGATTTGCACGATATAATTAAAATAATTGTTATTTGGAGGAGCGTTTGTGTCAAATAAATATTATGCAGTAAAGATTGGTAGGAAACCTGGTATATATAATACCTGGGATGATTGCAAAAAGCAAGTAAATGGTTATTCAGGTGCTGTTTACAAGTCTTTTAGTGATGTTTCTGAAGCTAAAGTTTTTATAGGCAAAGGACAAAAAGATTCTAATTTAGAATCTTCAGATATTATAGCTTATGTTGATGGAAGTTATGATGATGAAAAGAAAGTTTTCTCTTATGGTATTGTCATTATTATCGGAGAAAACGAAGTGCACTTAGCTAGAAAATTTGAGAATTCAGAGCCAGAGATGGTAGAAATGCGAAATGTTGCAGGCGAAATTGCTGGTGCTAGAAAAGCTATGGAGTATTGCCTTGAAAATGGATATAACAGTATAGACATTTATCACGATTATGAGGGAATTGCTAAGTGGTGTAATGGGGAATGGAAGGCAAATAAAATAAAAACACAGGAGTATAGGGAATATTTTACAAACATTAAAGATACAATATCAATAAGATTTTTCAAAGTAAAGGGGCATTCAGGCGATAAGTATAATGATTTAGCAGATGAACTTGCTAAAAATGCTATTTTAGGAAATGATGTACATGAAGATTTATCAGCAAAGATAAGTGTATATATGGATAAGGATAATTTAAATTCACTGATAGAAGAATGTGGTACTGAATTGTGGAAAGAATCATTTAAAATGATTGATTACTCTACAGTGGGTCAAGCAGAAAGGTTAACCTATTCAGTTTCTGGTACACAATTAAAAATAGATTTCTTTTTCAGAAAAGATGGTTCAGTTACAATTAAATCTGTTGGAAGTCAAAACATAACAAGTAAAAGACTTATAGAAAAAATTGAATCTAAGTGCTTTAAAAATAAACATGAAAATGCAAGCTGTACATTTGAAAACATAAGTGATGATGTATTTGATAAATTGCTTTCTTATTTTAATGAAGATGATAGAATCAGTGTTGTTTCTGATGAAGAGAAAGATACTTCTCCAAAGCATAGAGCAATTCAATGTAAGAGTAAATTTGGAGACAAATTATTTATAAGACATTATGAAAATAAAAGTGTTCTAATTCAAGGAAATCCTGCATATATATTTTCACAATTAATGTATTTCATGTCAATTCAAGATGAGATTACAGAAGAAAATATTAACGCAAGACAAAAAGAAATTTACAAGTCAAGTATTTCTGTTTTAGAAGCAAGAAATATTTTAAAAGAAAGAATTCCTAATGCTTATGATAAGCTTGATGAAGAAATTAAGAAAATTCTTTCTCCATCAATTTCTTTATCAAATTCCAATATTGAAGTTGAGGAGTACAGTTGTTATGTTTTTCCTGTTTTAAAAGGTCTAGAGGCTTTGCTTCTAAAATTGCTATTAAACAAATCTATACTTATAGACCATGCTGCCCCAAAAGGAAGTGGCAAATATAAGAATTTTGGAGCAATATTTGAGAAAGATAATAATTCTCAAATATTTAAATTAAGGAGTAATTTTAAAAATATCATATCTGATTCTGTTTATGAATTATGTGTTGAGGATATATACAATTATATTGTAGGAAGCAGACACGTATACTTTCACGCAAATCAAATACTTATGTTGACCAGGATGATATTTGACAAGTCAGAAGCAGATGCTATATTAAGTGATGTATTTGAACTTATAGAAAATATATCTGCAAAGATATTATGAGTTGATGAAATGAAAATTAAGGAGCTTCCTGTAGAAGAAGAAATTTGCGGGTTGCAAAAAAGAACACCTCGT
>OGDY01003845.1_pt1 | contig 11107 bp, 7 predicted proteins | sample 1570341 | NCBI WGS metagenome assembly OGDY01 (sample SAMEA2581972, study PRJEB24529) | metagenome | biome: Human gut stool | place: China | collected 2011 | reverse complement strand
AAAGAACTTACAAGTTAAAGGCACACGATGAGAACAATAGACGAACCATGTCCAAAATGTGGAGGTAAAGTACAAATAAGAAAAACCATATATAGAAACAATAGACGAACCATGTCCAAAATGTGGAGGTAAAGTACAAATAAGAAAAACTAAAAAGAGAAGAAATTATTATATATGTGAGAACAATCCAAACAACGGATGCGACTACATATCTTGGACAAAACCAGTAAAAGAGAAAAAAGAAAAATAATTCAAAATTATTTTGCAAAACAGTGTAGCAAAAATGCTATGCTGTTTTTTTAATAATTGAATAAAAATTCCTATACCTGGCAAAAATATGTATAAATTACATATTGAGGTGGAAGAATTTTGAAAAAAACTAATTATAAATATTTAAATATAAAAGGTGCAGTGTTAGATAACTATCAATTAGAACAATATATGGAAAAGATTGCAACAAGCCATGATGTGGAATTAACATCTAATATTGCAACATACCCAATTCCAAGATTAAAAGATAATTATAGGTTTATAGAAAAAACTTATGATTTATTAAATAAACATATAAAAATGGGAATAAACCTATATCCAGCAGGGGAATGGTTATTAGATAACTTTTATATAATAGAAGAAACATTTAAAACTGTATGTAAAGAAATGACAATTACAAAATATAAAAAACTACCAGGAATAACAACAGGTATGTACAAAGGTTTTAGCAGAATATATGTAGTAGCATCGGAAATAGTTGCATATACAGATAATAAAATAAATGATGAAATTTTAAGTATGGCAATATCTGCGTACCAAAGAAGAAAAACTCTTGCTATGGAGGAAATATGGAATCTTTGGATTTTTTTAGAGATAGCTATTATAGAAAATATAAGAAATATATGCGAAAAGATATATTCTTCACAGGTACAAAAATATAAAGTAGAAAGTATTATAGAAAGATTAGTTGAGAAAAAAGAGGCAAATACTCAAGTTTTTAAACCAATTAAAGATGAATATAAAGAGAATGTTTCATATAAAGAAATGAAATATCCTTTTATTGAATATATGTCATATAAGTTGAAGAGCACAGGAAGAAAGGGATTACCATATTTAGAAATATTAGAAGAACAAGTAAATAAAATGGGAATGACAATTTCTGAAGTTATAACAAAAGAACACTATGATATTGCAGCATCTAAGGTTTCTATGGGAAATAGTATTATTAGTATAAAAGAAATATTAAGAGTAAATTTTTTAGATTTATTTGAAAATATAAATGGGGTAGAAGAAATATTAAAAAAAGATCCTGCAAATGTATATAGTAAAATGGATTATAAAACAAAAGAAGATTATAGAAATAAAATAAAACAAATATCAGAGAAAACTAAGATATCCGAAATATATATTGCAAATAAAATATTAGAAATGTCAAGAACATATCAATGGAAAAATAGAAAAAAGACACATATAGGCTATTATTTAATAGATGATGGAAAAGCAGAATTACTAAAAGAATTAGGCATAAAAAATACAAAAATTATATCAAAAGAACAAAAAGCAAAAAGATATATTTTTAGTATAAATCTAATCTCTATATTACTTACAATACTATTTGTTATAAGGTTTAACTATATAAGCAAAAATGTAGTAATTTCAATAGCTTCTGGAATTATACTATATGTACCTATTTCTCAAATGTTTATGCAAGTGCTAAACTATATTTTAAGTAAAAAGGTAAAACCTAAATTAATGCCAAAATTAGATTTTAGTAAAGGCATTCCAGAAAAATATTCTACATTTATTGTAATACCAACAATTATAAATTCAAAAGATAAAGTGAAAGAACTGTTTGAAAAATTAGAAGTATATTATTTAGCAAACAAAAGTGAAAATATATATTTTGCTTTGCTAGGGGATTGTACATCTAGCAAGAACGAAAAAGAGAGCTTTGACGAAGAAATAATAAAAACAGGATTAGAAGAAGCAGAAAGATTAAACAAAAAATATAAAACTTTAATAGAAGAAAATGATAAATTCTATTTTTTGTATAGAAACAGAGTTTGGAATGCAGGGGAAAAGAGTTTTTTAGGCTGGGAAAGAAAAAGAGGCTTATTATGCCAGTTTAACGATTTTATAGTAAATGGGGTAAATTTTTTTAGAGTAAACACAATAGCAAATGAAGAGAAAGATATTTGCAATAAAATTAAATATGTAATAACACTAGATTCTGATACTAATCTTGTTTTAGATTCTGCACAAGAACTAATAGGTGCAATGGCACATATTTTGAATAGACCTGTTTTAGCAAAAGAAAAAAATATTGTAGAACAAGGACATGCAATAATTCAACCGCGAATTGGAATTGATTTAGAAGCAAGTAGAAAAAATCTATTTACTAAAATTTATGCAGGACTTCGGAGGAACAGATTTATATACAAATGCTGTATCAGATATCTATTATGATAATTTTGATGAAGGGATTTTTACAGGTAAAGGGATATATGACGTAGAAATTTTTCATAAAGTATTATGTGAGGAAATACCAGAAAATACAGTATTAAGCCATGACTTACTAGAGGGAAATTATTTAAGATGTGGACTTGCAACAGATATTGTATTACTAGATGATTATCCAAGTAAATATATAAGTTATATTACCAGATTAAGCAGATGGATACGTGGAGACTGGCAAATAAAGATGTGGCTTAATAAACAAATTACAATAAAAAATGGAACCAGAAAATTAAACCCATTAAATAAATTATCTAGATTTAAAATATTGGATAATTTAAAAAGAAGTATAATGCCAGTTACTGCATTTATTGGGATAATTTTTTCTGTAATTTTAAAAATGTCAACAAGTGTAAAAATATGGCCAATAGTTACAATTTCTTTATTAGGAATAACTTTTTCAAGTGTAATTGATATATTAAATTATATAATTTTTAAAAAGAATGTAGATTCTAACTATATTTCTGCACACAAAAATATAATACCAGTTATAGGAGCCTTAAAGGCAAGTGTATTAAGAGGAATATTAGAAATAAGTTTTCTACCTAATAAAGCTATAATAACATTGAATTCAATAATAAAAACAATATATAGGACAAAAGTTAGCAAAGAACATTTATTAGAATGGCTAACAGCAGAAGAAGCAGAAAAACAAGCAAAAACGGACATTGTATCATATTATAAATTCATGTGGGCAAATGCTTTGTTTGGAATTTTAACTTTACTAATTGGTATATTTACAAAGCAAATATTTGAAGTAATACTTGGTGTTATATGGCTTTTTGGACCTATTGAAGCATATTATTTAAGCAAAGATGCAAATAAGATTGAAGCGGTAGAGAAAATATCAAAGCAAGATAAAGATTATCTTTTAGAAACAGGTGAAAAAATTTGGAATTTCTTTGATGATACAATGAATGAAGAAAATAATTTTTTACCTCCAGATAATTATCAGGAAGACAGAAAAGAAGTAATAGCAAAAAGAACATCTCCAACCAATATAGGGCTTCGGTATGCTTGCGATTGTATCTGCTTATGACTTGAAATATATAGAGTTAGAAGATGCTATAGAAAGAATAAGTAAAACATTAGAAACAATACAAAAATTGCAAAAATGGAATGGACATTTATACAATTGGTATAATACACAAACTTTAGAACCATTAAATCCAAGATATGTTTCAACAGTAGATAATGGTAATTTTATTGGGTATTTATATACTGTAAAACAATTTTTAACAAATACTGAAAAAAATCTAAAAGTAAGTGTTCCTAACACATCTGGATATATAGAAAATATTAATCAAATGATACAAATTATAGATAGCATTATACAAAGTACAGATTTTTCTGTGTTATATAACCCTAAAAAACGACTATTTTCAATAGGATTTAATATAGAAGAAAATAAATTAACAAATTCGTATTATGATTTGCTAGCTTCAGAAGCAAGACAAGCTAGTTTAGTTGCGATAGCTAAAAAAGATATACCATCAAAACATTGGAATAGCTTAAGTAGAACAATAACAAGCTTAAAAAAATATAAAGGACTTGTATCATGGTCTGGAACAGCATTTGAATATTTAATGCCAAATATAAATATAGAACAATATGAGGGCAGTTTGCTAGACGAGGCATGTAGGTTTTTAATAATGAGTCAAATGGAATATGCAAAAAAATTAGGAATACCATGGGGCGTTTCAGAAGCGGCTTTTAATTTAAGAGACTTAAATAATAATTATCAATACAAAGCATTTGGAATACCATGGTTAGGACTAAAAAGAGGTCTAGAAGATGATATGGTAGTGTCACCATATTCTGTATTTTTAAGTTTAAATTATGTACCAAAACAGGGAATAGAAAACTTAAGATTATTAGAAAGTGAAGGCATGAATAGTAAATATGGCTTTTATGAATCAATAGATTATACACTTTCTAGACTAAAATATGGCAAGAAATATGAAACAGTAAAAACATATATGGCACATCATCAGGGATTAAGTCTTTTATCAATTAATAATTTAATAAATAAAAATATACTAGTAAAAAGGTTTATGAAAAATCCAGAGATTGAAGGAATTAAAATATTATTGCAAGAAAGGATGCCAGAAAAGGCAATAATTACAAAAGAGAAAAAAGAAAAAATAGAAAAATTAAAACCAAAAGATTACGAAAACTATACAGAAAAAACATATAGCAAAATAAATTATGAATTGAATGAAGCAAATACAATATCAAATGGAAATTATACAATATGCACAAAATCAAATGGAGAAGGGTTTAGTAAATATAAAGGAATTCTAATAAACAGATTTAAAGAAACAGCAGATAAAAAACAAGGAATAATTTTTTATATAAAAAATGTATCAAACAAACGAATATGGACAAACATTCCAATAGATAAAAGGCAAGACAAGCTCAAGGTTTCTTTTACACCATCTGAAACTAAATTTACAAGAACAGATGGAAACATAGAAACAAAAACAAAAATAATTGCTTGTGCAAATGATCCGGTAGAAATAAGAAGGCTTGAATTAAAAAACAATGGAAATATGGAAGAAACGCTAGAGATAACTAACTATTTTGAACCTGTTTTATCAAAGCCTGAACAAGATTATGCTCATCAGGCATTTAATAATTTATTTATAACATTTGAAAACTTAGAAAAAGACAACATTCTAGTAAAAAGAAAGAAAAGAGGAGTAAATGATAAAGATATATATTTAGCGGTGAATTTATATACAGAACACGAAACAGTTGGAGATTTTGAGTACGAAATAAACCAAGAAAAATTTTTGGGTAAAAGAAACACACTTATTCCAGAATTAGTAGAAGATTCGAAACCATATACTAAAACAATGGGATTAGTTACAGAACCATGTTTAGCAACTAAAAGAACTATTAAAATAAAACCATCTGAGACAATAATAATTGACTTGATTTTAAGTATAGCAAATAATAAAGAAGAGGCAATATCAGCATTAGAAAAGTATAAAAATGAAAAAATAATAACAAAGGCCTTTGAAGTGTCACGAGCAAAAGTAGAAGCAGAAAATATATATTTAGGACTAAAAGGAAAAGAAGTAGAAACTTATCAAAAATTACTTTCTTATTTATTATTCCATAATCCATTAAGAAAACTGGTTTTAGAAAGATTGCCTAAAAGGATATATTCTCAAAGTAAGTTATGGAAATATGGGATATCAGGAGATTTACCAATTCTGCTACTAGAAATAAAGGATATAAACGATATTTATGTAGTAAAAGAATGCCTAAAGGCGTATGAGTTTTTTAAAAACAAAGATATAAAAATAGATTTAGTAATAATAAACGAGGAACCGAACTCTTATGATTCATATTTAAAATATGAAATAGAAGATGCAATAATAAATAAGCAATTGGCATATTTAAAAAACATTTTTGGTGGAATATTTACAATATGCAAAAATGAGATAGATTTAGAAGATATTGATTTACTAAAATTTAAAGCATCAGTATTTTTAAAAGCTGAATCAGGTAGCCTGGAAACAGCAATAACAGATTTGGAAGAAGAATATTTAAAAACAATTAAAAATATAGGAATAGAAGAAAATGAGCCAACAGTAGAAACCGAAAAAGAAGAAGAACTAGAAGAAAATATGGAGGAATTAAAATACTATAATGAATATGGAGGATTTAGTGAAAATGGATTAGAATACAAAATAAAAATTGGAAAAGACAATAAACTTCCAACTGCATGGAGTATGATACTTGCAAATCCTAAGTTTGGTACTTTGGTAACTCAAAACATAGGAGGATTTACATGGCATAAAAACAGTAAATCGATTATCTGCATGGAATAATGAACCTGTGCTAGATATACCTTCTGAAATTATATATTTAAAAGATAAAGAAAATGGCAAAAAATGGTCACTTTCAAATAATTTAAATGATATACAAACAAATTCGTATATAACTTATGGTTTAGGATTTGTAAACTTTAAGAATATATATAATGGAATATATCAAGAGCTAAATATTTTTGTCCCAAAAGAAGACACAGTAAAAATAAATATTTTAAACCTTAAAAACTTGCATGCTAAAAAGAGAAAACTAAAATTATTATATTATATTAAAGATGTGCTTGGAGAAGATGAAATAAAAACAAACGGAAACATACAACTAGTAAAAGAAGCAAATGTAATTTTTGCAAATAATTTATATAAGGATAGTTTTAAAAGATGTATTCCATATATTACAACCAGTGAAAATATAAGAAGCTATACAGGAGATAAAAAATCATTTATAGGAAATCAAAGTATAAAAAATCCAATTGCACTAGATTTGGTTTCATTAGACAATAGTTCTGGATTGGGACAAAATTCTTGTATTGCAATAGAATTGGAAGTTGAATTAGAAGGATATGAAAGCAAAGAAATTAGTATAGTATTTGGAGAAGAAGAGAGTAAACTAGATGCAAAAAATACTGCATATAAATATTCTAAAATAACAAATTGTACTCAAGAACTAAACAAAGAAAAAGCCTTTTGGTATGAATTAGTAAGTAGGGTACAAGTAAAAACACCAATAGAATCAATAAATATAATGCTTAATGGATGGGCAACATATCAAACAATAGTATCTAGACTATGGTCGAGAACGGGCTATCAGCAATCAGGCGGAGCAATAGGATTTAGAGATCAATTGCAAGACACAATAGGATTAAAATACACAGATATAAATTTTATGAAAGAACAAATACTAATTGCATGTAGACATCAGTTTATAGAAGGGGACGTGGAACACTGGTGGCATGATGACATTAATAGAGGAATAAGAACCAGATTTTCGGATGACTTATTATGGCTTTGTTATTTGGTATATGAATATATAAATTTTACAGGAGACTATACTATTTTAGAAGAAGAACAACCTTATGTTATGGGAGAACTTTTACCAGATGGTGTTGACGAAAGATATGATGTGTATTTAGAATCAAAACAAAAAGAAAACGTATATACACATTGCATAAGAGCAATAGATAGAAGTCTAAACTTTGGAGAACATGGATTGCCTAAAATAGGCTCAGGAGACTGGAATGACGGCTTAAATACAGTAGGAAACAAACAAAAAGGTGAAAGCATTTGGTTAGGATTTTTTATATACAATATACTTGAAAAATTTATTCCTATATGTGAAAAAAGAGGAGATATATCAAGAGTAAACGAATATAAGATAAAAAAAGAAAATCTAAAAAAAGCATTAAACACAGCAGGTTGGGATGGAAGGTGGTTTAGAAGAGCATATATGGATAACCGGAGAACCTTTGCGGAAGCATAGAAAATGAAGAATGTAGAATAGATAGCATATCACAAAGTTGGGGAGTAATATCAAATGCAGCTGACAATGATAAAAAATATATATCAATGGAAAGCTTAGAAAATCATTTAATAGATACCGAAAATGGAATAATAAAATTATTGGATCCACCATTTAATAAAACAAAATTAGAGCCAGGTTATATAAAAGCATATTTACCAGGAGTAAGAGAAAATGGAGGACAATACACACATGCAGCAATGTGGGCAATAATTGCTTTTGCAAAACTTGGATTTGGAGATAAGGCTTTAGAATACTATAGAATGATTAACCCAATAGAACACACAAGAACAAAAGAAGCGGCAATAAAATATAAACAAGAACCATATGTTATACCAGCAGATATATATGGATCAAATAATCTTGTGGGAAGAGGCGGTTGGACTTGGTATACAGGCTCAAGTAGCTGGTTTTTAAATGCAGGAATAGAAAATACATTAGGGCTAAAAGTAGAAAATGAAATATTAAAGCTAGAGCCATGTATACCAAAAAAATGGGAAGAATACAGTATAAAATATAGATATAATACAAGCATATATAATATAAAAATTAAAAATCCAAATGGAAAAAACAGCGGAGTAAAAGAATTTTATTTAAATGGAAACAAAATAGAAGAAAAACAAATAAAATTGAAAGACAATAAAACAATAAATGAAATAGAAATAATTTTATAAATGTCATATTTCCGTAATAAATTTGTAAAAAAAACTTGTCTAAATTTAAGTTATATGATATAAAGAATGTATAAAATTGAAACAAAGAAGGGTGGGGCTTTCTAGTGGAAAATATTGAAGAAAAAGATAAAAAGACAATTTTAATAGTTGATGATGAAAAGCCAATAGTAGAAATATTAGTATACAATCTACAAAAAGAAGGATATAACACATTAGAGGCAAATGATGGACTTACAGCAGTAGAAATAGCTACTACAAAAAAGCCAGATTTAATATTATTAGATATAATGCTACCTAAAATGGATGGATTAACAGTATGTAAAAAAATAAGAGCTTCTCTTAATGTACCAATTCTTATGCTTACAGCAAAAGATGAAGAAATAGATAAAATATTAGGATTAGAACTAGGTGCAGATGATTATATAACAAAACCATTTAGTGTAAGAGAATTAATGGCAAGAATAAAAGCAAATTTAAGAAAATCAGAAATAAAAGAAAGTCCAGCAGAAGCAAACGAAGACAAAACTAAAAAGATTGTTGTAGGAAGCTTAACACTAGATTTAGATAAATTCGAAGCAAAAGTAGATGGAGAAGTTATTGACTTAACATTAAGAGAATTTGAAGTGTTAAAATTTTTAGCAAGCCAAGCAGGACAAGTAATAACAAGAGAAGTATTACTAGAAAAAGTTTGGGGTTATGAATATTATGGAGATATAAGAACAGTAGACGTTACAGTAAGAAGAATTAGAGGAAAGATAGAAAAAGATACTGCAAATCCAAAAATATTAATAACGAAAAGAGGCGTAGGATATTATATAAAAGCAAATTAATATATAAATTGTAATTTATGGAGGGGGAATTCTAGGGACTGTCCCTTAAAATCACCAAACCTGGGGATTTTGGGGACTGTCCTGAATTCACCCGAAACTAAACAAATTACAATTTATTTTTTTGAGGTGAAAAAATGTTTAAAAGTGTTCAAATAAAAATGATATTAATAATTATTGCACTTGCAGTAGTAATGCTTGCAATTCCAGAATATATATATTTAGCAAGATTAAATAATTTAAATGTAGCACAAAACCCTGAAATGTTAGCACAAAGCATTGCAACATGGAAAATTGTTTTATCAATATTAACAGGAAGTTTTTTAATCATATCTACAATAATTGTTATATTCACATCTAAAAATGTAGTATCACCAATTTCTAAATTAATAAAAAAGGTAGAAAGAATAGCAGCAGGAGATGAAACAGAACAAATAGAACTAAAAGAAGTTGATAATGGAAAATCAAATACAGAAATAGATGAATTAGTAAAAGCATTTAACGTAATGACAGCAGGATTAAAAGAAAATCTAAATGAAGTAACAAGACAAAAAATGCAAATAGAAACAATTTTACTTCATATGACAGATGGAATTATAGCTTTTAATATAGATGGCAGTATAATACATATAAATCCAGCTGCAAGTAGACTTTTAAAAATAACAGCAGATGATAATACATTTGACAAGATATTCAAAAAACTAAAAATAGATATGAATATGGAAAAAATAATATATTTAGAAAATTGGACCTCAACAGAGCAAAAAGTAAATATAGATGATACATATGTAAATATGTTTTTTGCTCCATTTAAAGACGAAAATAATAGACCAGCAGGAGTAATGGTACTAATTCAGGATATAACAGAACATGTAAGACTAGATAATATGAGAAAAGAATTTGTGGCAGATGTATCACATGAATTAAAAACTCCACTTACATCAATTTTGGGTTATTCAGAAACACTTGCAACAAGTGAATATGACAAAGAATTGCAAACGAAGTTCTTAAATGTTATATCATCAGAAGCAGTAAGAATGACTAAACTTGTAAATGATTTATTAACACTTTCTAAGTATGATAATAAAAAAACAAATACAGAAAAGACTGAATTCGATTTAGGAGAACTTGTAAAACAAGCACAAGAAAATTTACAAATAGAAATGGACAAAAAACATCAAAAAGTAGAATGCTTTGTAACTGCAAACGTTCCAAATGTTTATGCAGATAGAGATGGGAACTATCACCTCTGCCGAGTTCAGAGACGGTATCCGCCACCTTACCCAGCAGCGCCTGACCGACGAACAGATCGATGCTGCCTGGATTGCCATGCTCGATGATATACCGACCTACAAACTCGATTTATTGATGGAGCTTCGTTCCAGATACAATACGATGCTTCTCAGTAATACGAATGAGATCCACTGGCAATGGGCCGAGAAGAATAGCTTTGCCTATAAAGGACATCATGCTGAAGACTTTTTCGGAAAGATATACCTTTCCTATGAGTTGAATATGGTCAAGCCCAATGCCGATATATTTGAATATGTCTTGAAAGATGCCGGTATCAATCCGGAAGAAACCTTATTCCTGGATGATGCCATACCTAACTGCCGTACGGCGGAAACCCTTGGTATCCATACCTATACTCCCCTGCCACGGGAAGACTGGTCGCATTTGTTCAAATAAATTGTAGCCGTTATTTTAAAAGTTAATAAGACCGATTCCGAGAACCAAACTGTT
>OGDY01003844.1_pt1 | contig 11117 bp, 8 predicted proteins | sample 1570341 | NCBI WGS metagenome assembly OGDY01 (sample SAMEA2581972, study PRJEB24529) | metagenome | biome: Human gut stool | place: China | collected 2011 | reverse complement strand
GTTATTGCATGGCAAAACATTGTTGAGGCGTAGGGGCCGGGCATGCCCGGCCCGCGGCTTACCGGCAAATGTGCGATTGTGGGAAGGCCGCTTTATTCTGTTGACCCTGTAGGGGCGCATTCTATATGCGCCCGGGCAGCTTGCGGCTGCGAAAGCCCCCACGGGCGGATATGGAATCCGCCCCTACGCCTTGTTTTATCTACCCTTACTCCCCAAAATCCTCCGCGGCCTTCTGCATCATCTGGCGGATCGGCAGGTTGTACGGGCAGCGCGGCTCACAGGCACCGCACCGGATGCAGGCACCGGCCTTGGTCTGCAGCGTCGCATAGCGCTCGCGGCCCCACTGCTGCAGACCGTAGCGGTTCAGATACCCCTGGAACAGGAACACGCTGGGGATGGAAATCCCCACCGTGCAGGGCGCACAGTAGTTGCAGCGGCGGCAGAACTGGGTGCCCAGCGCGTCGCGCACCTTCTGGCAGGCGGTCTCCTCCTCGGGCGTGAGCGGGGCGGTGTTGGCCGCGCCCGCCACGTTGGCGTTCAGCTCCTCCACCGTCGCCATGCCGGGGATGGACACCGTGACTGCCGGGTTGGACAGCACGTACCGCAGTGCCAGGCGGCCATCCTCAATGGCACCGCCCGCCAGCGGCTTCATGTCGATAAAGCCCTTGCCCGCCGCGGCGCAGCGGTCGATCAGCTCCCTGCCCTGCTGCTCCACGATGTTGTACGGGAACATGATCGTCTCGATCTCGGGGATGTCCAGCGCGGCCTCAAACACGGCGGCCAGGTGCGCCGTGATGCCGATATGCCCGACGATGCCCTTGGCCTTTGCCTCGAGCAGCGCCTCCATTGCGCCGCCGGGCGCCAGAATGGTTTTCAGGCCGTCGAGGCTCGGGTTGTGGAACTGGAACAGCTCGATGTGGTCGGTGCGCAGGTTTTTCAGGCTCGTGGCGATCTCGGCCTCCATGTCGGCCTTGGTCAGCGCGCGGCATTTGGTCGCCAGAATGAAGTCATCCCGCAGCCCTGCCTCCTCCAGCGACTGGCCGATCCATGCCTCGCTGACCGTGTAGGCGCGGGCGGTGTCGATGTAATTGATGCCCGCCTTATGCGCGGCGATCAGCAGCTCCCGCGTGCCGGGCTGGTCGATGCGCTGAATGGGAATGCCGCCAAACCCAAGGCGGGAGATTTGTAAGCCTGTGGTGCCGAAATTGACGTATTGCATGGTGTTTACCTCTTATATTGCTCTCCTATATTGCTCTCCGTTTGCTGCAGCGGTCGATGCTCGCATCCGCCGCTGCATCCTCTACGCTTATTATAGCAAATCCAACGTAAAAATCCAGTCCTCCTAAGCCCTCCCCCGCGTGGGAAAGCAGCCGGCTTGCAAGCATGGTGCTATTCTTCTATAAGCAGTACAAAAACGAAATTTTTGCGGGGTACAGCCACCTCTACGACCCGCTGACCGGGCGCTGGCCGTTTCTTGCGGGGCCGGAGCGCAGCTACGGTGCGTGTGTCGATTTATTGGTGGAGGAATTTTTGCCCAACACAACTGCTGGCACCTGATGGCAGCCGCAACCACTAGATGCCCGGAAAGTTGTGTCCGCGGTGTCACAATTATCCACAAACAGACCCTATGGATGTTGAAAATTTCGGCGTTTTTCTGTGCGATTTTCCACCCCTGCCTACTTGCGGCGGGGGCCTTTTTCGTGGTATGATTCATTTTGTAATAGTTTATCGCTTTTTAACTGTGAGGAACAGGAATGTTTAATAAGAAGAACCCCATGCGGTATTTCTCCGGCAGCACCTTTGCGCGGCTGCCGCTGTATAAGCTGGCCGCGGGCGGCACGGCGGTGGTGCTGACCGCCAGCATCGGCCTGGGCGCGTTTGCAGCCAGCGTCGGTCCGCTCTCCGCGCCCGAGCCCAGCCCCACGCCCATCGTGACGGCCACCCCCGAGACGGCGGCCACGCCGACCCCTTCCCCGACGCCGAGCCCCACGCCGGAGCCGGACAAGCCGCTGACGATGGAGGCCAGCGTCATCCAGCAGGATGTCGGTGTGACGCTCTACGTCGAGAACGCCCCCGAGCCCAGCCCCACGCCCGATGCGTCCGCCTCGCCGTCCCCGACGCCGTCCAAAAGCGCGAAGGAGGATGACGCCGAGAACGAAAAGACCCCGCTGCTGGGCGTGGCGGCAACCATCACACTGACCGACGCCAAGGGCAATGCCACGGATTACGAGCTGGATACCGAGACCGGCACCGCGCTGGCCGAGGACGTGACCCCCGGCGACTACACGCTGGCGGTCCAGCCCATCGAGGGCTACACGCAGCCCGAGGCCCAGACCGTGACGGTCAAAGAAAAGGTCGTCTACAAGGCGGACGTCAAGGCCGTTAAAGAGAAGATCGTCCAGGCAAGCCAGGTCAACGAGAGTGCCGAGGACTCCGGCGTCAGCAACGCGGGCTCGGCCCCCATCGTCAACGAGGTCACCGACACCGTGACCTACGCCGACAGCGCTAAGACCGAGACCGGCAGCAAGACGAGCTACACAGCCAAGCTGAGCAGCAGCGGTCATCTGCTGCTGGCCGACGGCACCGAGACACCCTACCTGCCCGTTTATCAGGACGGCACGAAGGACCTGATCGGCGCAATGCGCGATACGAGCTACGCCGCCAACACGGCCACGGCGGTCTGGCTGCCCGGCGCGGCGGATTCCGTCACGCTGCTGGGTGCGGCCAACACCCGCATGGCGTGGGTACACCGCGCGGACGAGCCGGTGACCGTACAGGAGGACACCGGCGGGGCCGCCCCGGCTGCCGAGGAGACCCCTGTCCCGGCGGACCCCACGCCGGAACCGGCCCCCGAGATCACGCCCGAGCCGACCCCGGAGGCGACGCCTGCCCCCACCGAGGCCCCGACGCAGACCCCCGCCGAAACGCAAACGCCTGCCCCGACAGCAGCCCCTACGGAAGCCCCAACAGCGGCTCCGACGCAAGCACCCACCCAGGTGCCCGACCCGACGGCGGGCTGGCCGGATAACATTGCGGTGCAGGAGCTGGCCAACTACGGCTTTGCCGTGACCAGCGCGACCACCACGATATACGAGTACACCGGCTGGCAGGATATTGACGGCGCAACGTATTATTACGACCCGTCCACCCACCAGCCCGTCACGGGCCAGCAGGTCATTCAGGGCAATGTCTACACCTTTGCGGCGGACGGCGCACTGAACCGCACGGCCCGCGGCATTGATGTCTCGAAGTTCCAGGGCAGCATTGACTGGAACGCCGTCAAGTCGGACGGCATCACGTTTGCCATCATCCGCTGCGGCTACCGCGGCTACGGCAGCGGTGCGCTGGTCGAGGATTCTACATATCGCCGGAACATTCAGGGCGCGATCAACGCGGGCCTGCGCGTCGGCGTTTACTTCTACAGCCAAGCCATCAACGAGGCCGAGGCCGTCGAGGAGGCCAGCATGGTGCTGAGCCTGGTCAGCGGCTACAGCCTGCCGCTGGGCGTCTACTACGACACCGAGAGTGTCGGCGGCGGGCGCGCCAATGCCCTGAGCGCCGCCGAGCGCACGGCCTGCGCCGTCGCCTTCTGCGAGACGATCCGCAGCGCGGGGTACAGCGCGGGCGTTTACTCCTATGCCAGCTGGTTCTATAACGCGCTGAACTTTGCGAACATCAGCAAGTACAACATCTGGATCGCCCAGTACCGCGACACGCTGAGCTTCAGCTACAAGCACAATATATGGCAGTACACAGGCTCCGGCAGCGTCAAGGGGATCTCGAAGCCGGTGGATATGAATATCGGGTAAAATAAAAGCACCTGCGTTTTCGGACGCAGGTGTTTTTGCGTTATGGAAGCCTTCTCCCTCGGGAGAAGGTGGCCGAGGCTCCGACCGAGGCCGGATGAGGGCAAAGCCCGCCATAGGGCCGGTGAACGGGCTGCAGCGGCAAGGTCTGCCCTCATCAGTCAGCGGACGGGGCCGCTGACAGCTTCCCCCCAAGGGGGAAGCCTTATTTGTTTGTGTAGCAGCTCATCTTCGCGCTGCTTCCGCCCCTGACCTGCCCATTGCCGTGCACAATATATTTATACGTACACAGCTCGGCCAGCCCCATGGGGCCGCGGGCGTGGAGCTTCTGGGTGCTGATGCCCATCTCGCAGCCAAGGCCGAACTCGCCGCCGTCGGTAAAGCGGGTGCTGGCGTTCACGTAGACCGCCGCGCTGTCCACGCAGGTCGTGAACCGCTGTGCCGCCGCGGCGTCCGCCGTGACGATGGCCTCGCTGTGGTGGGTCGAATGCTTCGCAATGTGGGCGATGGCCGCATCGACGTCATCCACAACGGCCACGCTCAGCTTATAATCCAGATACTCGGTGTCAAAGTCCTGCGGCGCGGCGGGCACACCGTCGATGATGGCCGCGGCGCGCGCATCCAGATGCAGCTCCACCGGGGTGATGCCGGCAGCGGCGCGGGCATCGACAAGGCGAGCCTTCAGCATCGGCAAAAACTGCGCTGCCACGTCCCTGTGGACCAACAGCGCCTCCTCGGCGTTGCAGACGCTGGGGCGGCTCGTCTTGGCGTTTTCCACAATATCCACGGCCATCTCCAGATCGGCGGCCTTGTCCACGTAGACATGGCAGATGCCGGTGCCGGTCTGGATGCAGGGCACGGTTGCGTTCTCGACGCAGGCGCGGATCAGCCCGGCCCCGCCGCGGGGGATCAGCAGATCGACCAGCCCATCCGCGGTCATCAGCTCGTTGGCGCTGGCGTGGGAGGTGTCCTCGATGAGGCTCACCGCGTACTCCGGCAGGCGCACCTTGCGCAGACCGGCGCGCAGGGCCTCCACGATGGCGTGGCAGCTGGCCCAGGCGTCGCGCCCGCAGCGCAGGATGCACGCACTGCCCGCCTTGATGGCCAGCGCGGCAGCGTCGCTCGTGACGTTGGGGCGGCTCTCGTAGATGATGGCGATGACGCCCATCGGCACGGCGGTTTTTTCGATTAAAAGGCCGTTCGGGCGCACAATTTTGCGCAGCACTGCGCCCACCGGGTCGGGCAGGGCCGCGACCTCGCGCATGCCCTTGGCCATGTCGGTCAGGCGGCCCGGCGTCAGCGCCAGACGGTCCAGCATCACGTCGCTGACCCGCCCGCGGGCGTTCTCGACGTCCTGCTTATTGGCGTCCAGAATTTTATCCTGCGCGGCGATGAGCGCAACGGCCATTGCCTCCAGCGCGGCGTTCTTCGTGTCGGCGTCGGCCAGCGCCAGCGGCAGCTTTGCGCCCTGCGCGGCCCGCAAAATTTCCTGCGTAGTCATGGGGTCAGACCTCCCTTATGCCTTGCGGCCCACAAACCGGGTGCCGACGGGCTTGCCCTCGACAATGTCGTACAGCACCTCGGCGTGGGCACCGTTGGTAATGATCATGTCCACACCGGCCTCGGTGGCACGCTTGGCGGCGGTGACCTTCGTCAGCATGCCGCCGGTGCCCAGGGCCGAGCCCGCGCCGCCCGCCAGCAGCTCAATTTCCGGCGTGATCTCCTCGACCACCGGGATGAGCTTTGCGTCCGGGTGGGTGTGCGGGTCGGCGGTGTACAGGCCGTCGATGTCGGACATCAGCACGACCAGATCGGCGTGGATGCACTTGGCCACCAGCGCGGCCAGCGTGTCGTTGTCGCCCAAAGAGTATTCCTCGCAGGCGACGGGGTCATTCTCGTTGATGATAGGGATGGCGTGCAGCTGCAAAAGACGCTCCAGCGTGTTTTGCAGGTTGTGCAGACGGTTTTCGTGGTCAAAATCCTCCCACGTCAGCAGCATCTGGGCCACGGTATGGTTGTATTGGCCGAACAGCCGGTCATAGGTATACATCAGCTCGCACTGGCCCACCGCGGCGGCAGCCTGCTTGGTGACAAGGTCGCCGGGCTTTTCAATTTGCAGCTTGCCTGCACCGAGGCCCGTGGCCGCCGACGATACGACGATGAGCTGATGTCCGGCGTTCTGAATATCGCTCCACACCCTGACCAGATCCTCGGTGTGGCGGATGTTGAGCAGCCCGCCGGGATGTGCCAGCGTGCTGGTGCCTACTTTAACGACGATACGCATAAAATTTCTCTTTCTATTCCTGTTTGGCAACCGCTTTGTAGGGGCGAGCATTGCTCGCCCGTCAGGCGTCTGCCGCGCGGGGTATTTTCCTGGAAAAGCACTTTTTCCCGTCAGGTCTGCGGGCGAGCAATGCTCGCCCCTACATTCTCGGAAGGGGTCACTTCTTCCCCAAATCCTTTGTCTTTTCAAACGCGGCCAGCACGGCGTCGGTCACGGCACCGCGGAAAGCGCGCTCCTCCAGCAGGCGCACGCCCTGAATGGTCGAGCCGCCGGGGCTGCAGACGGCGTCCTTCAATTCGCCCGGGTGCTTGCCGGTCTCCAGCACCATCCGCGCACTGCCCAAAAGCATCTGGGCGGCGTACTCCTGCGCCTTGGCGCGGGGCAGACCTGCGGCGACACCGCCGTCGGCCAGTGCCTCGATGAACTGGTACGCCCAGGCCGGTCCGCAGCCGGACACCGCGCTTGCGGCGTCGATCAGGCTCTCCGGCACGGCGTCCAGACGGCCTGCAGGGGCCATGGCGGTGAGCCACTCGGCCATTTTTTCCGGCTCCACATCGTCAGAGCAGTACTGGATCATGCCGTCGCCCAGCGCCACGGGGGTGTTGGGCATCATACGGATGATGGGATAGCCGCTGCCCGCCATCTGGCGGATCTGCTGCATCGACAGGCCCGCCGCCATCGTGACCAGCACAAAGGGGCGGCTCTCGGCGCGGGCCTCCAGCGTTGGGGTCAACTCGTCGAGCATATCGGCCATCATCTGGGGCTTTACGCCCAGAAAGATGAAGTCGCAGATGCCGGCGACCTCCTCATTCGTGCCGCAGGCGCAGCCGAGCTCGTCCGCCAGCGCCTGTGCCTTGGCAGGCGTGCGGTTGGCCAGCAGCACATCGCCGGACCCGGCGCCCTTGCAGACCGCGCGCGCCACAGCCCCGCCCATGTTGCCGCAGCCGATAAAACCGTATTTCATGGTAAACCCCCTATTTTATACTTTATATGCAGTATTTATAGTAGTGCAAGGGAGTAGGTTTGTCAACGGGAAAAACGGGCTTTCCTCGGTGGGAAGGTACAGAAAGTCCATCGCATCTTTTTCTTGCCCTTATCCTGCAAACGCGGTATAATAAAATAGAATATTTGTAAAATTCCGTCCGCCGCTGCACGGCGGGCACCAGGATAGAGTTTGGAGGCAGTACCATGTCTGAATTTATTCCTCTTTCGGTTCCGAATTTCGGCGCGCGCGAGGCCGAGCTGGCCGGGCAGGCCATCACGTCGGGGTGGGTGTCCACCAGCGGCGGCAAGGTCACGGAGTTCGAGGAAGCGCTGGCCGCTTACGTGGGCATGCCCCGCGCCGTGGCCTGCAACGCCGGTACCAGCGCGCTGCATCTGGCCGCTATGGCCGCCGGCATCACCCGCGGGGATGAGGTCATCGTCCCGACGCTGACCTTTATCGCCGCCGTCAACCCGCTGACCCGCTATGTCGGCGCGGAGCCGATCTTCATCGGCTGCGACGACTCCCTGTGCATTGACCCCGACGCCGTCGAGGATTTCTGTGCGAACCGCTGCGAGCTGCGGGACGGCAGGCTGTACAACAAAGCCACCGGCGCACACATCAAGGCACTGGAGGTCGTGCATGTGTTCGGCAACATGGCCGACATGCCCCGCCTGATGGCGATAGCCAAGCGCTACGGCCTCATCGTCATTGAGGATGCCACCGAGGCACTCGGCACCCGCTGCACCGACGGCCCGTTTGCCGGTAAGTTTGCGGGCACCATCGGCGACATCGGCTGCTACAGCTTTAACGGCAACAAGATCATCACCACCGGCGCAGGCGGCATGGTCGTGTCCAACCACGCTGACTGGGCCGAGCACGCCAAGCATCTGTCCACCCAGGCCAAGACCGATCTGCTGCAATTTTTGCACGATGAGGTCGGCTACAACTACCGCATGACGAACGTGCAGGCATCCTTAGGGCTTGCCCAGCTCGAGCGGCTCGAGGGCTTCATCGCCCACAAAAAGGCGCTGTATGACCGCTATGCGGCCGCGCTGGACGGCGTGAAGGGGCTGCGCATTCTGCCCTTCCGCGAGGGGGAGTGCCGCTCCAACCACTGGTTCTTCAGCCTGTATCTGAAGGATTCCGGGCTGGACCGCGACACTGTGATTGAGAAGCTGCAGGCGCAGCACATCCAGACCCGCCCGGTGTGGGCGCTCATCCATGAGCAGGCCGACTACCCCCGCAACGAGGCTTACGGTCTGGACAAGGCGCTGGACTACCGCAAGTATATTGTCAACCTGCCCTGCTCCACGAACCTGTCCTTTGAGGACTGTGACCGCGTGATCGAAGCGGTGCTGGGGCTGTAAAAGGCTTCCCCATCGGGGCTGCGCCCGCAGGCGCGTGTCGGAGTGCAACCGCCGTAGGCGGCACTTGGCACGGAGACTGAAGCTGTCCGCGAAGCGGACTGATGCGGGCAAAGTCCACGCCGCAACCCATTTCCGGGCGGCGGAGACACACTCGCCTCTCATCCGGCGCTTGCGCGCCACCTTTCCCCCTCAGGGGAAGGCTTTAATAAACGTCAAAGGGGGACCACCCTTGATAAAAGTAGAAGAACTTTTTATTGCGCCCACCGCCACGGTGCTGGAAACGCTGCGCAAGCTGGACGAGACCGGCCAGCGCATCCTGTTCATTGCACCGGAGGGACATCTGAAGGCCGTCATCACCGACGGTGACATCCGCAAGTTTTTCCTGCGCGGCGGCACACCGGACCAGACCGTAGACCACGCGGCCAACTATCATCCGCTGAGCGTCTCGGTGTCCGAGCGCGGCAAGGCCCGCAGCATTTTGCAGGAGCATTGCATCGACGCGCTGCCGGTCCTGAACAAGCGCGGCATCATCACCGACATCGTCTTTGCCCACGGCCTGGATCTGGACAACCGCAAGCAGGTCGATATTCCCGTTGTGATGATGGCGGGCGGGCTGGGCACGCGGCTGTACCCGTACACAAAAATTCTGCCCAAGCCGCTGATCCCCGTGGGCGAGCAGCCCATTGCCGAGCTGATCATGGACCGGTTCCGGGACTTCGGCTGCCACGATTTCACGATGATCGTGAACTACAAAAAGGGCATGATCAAGTCCTATTTCAATGAGCTGGAAAAGGACTATACCGTGGACTTTGCCGACGAGGAAGTGTTCATGGGCACCGGCGGCGGGCTTTGCCTGCTGAAAGGAAAAATCAAAGCACCGTTCTTTTTTACGAACTGTGACACGCTTTTGGATGTAGACTTCGGCGACATTTATGAGTACCATAAATCCCACGGCAACCTGGTCACGATGATCTGCGCGTTCAAGCACTACACCGTGCCCTACGGCGTGGTGGAGCTGGGCGAGAACGGCAGCATTGCCGCCATGCGCGAAAAGCCCGAGCTGGACTTTTTGACGAACACCGGCGTCTACGTGGTGGAGCCGCGCGTCGTGGAGGAAATGCGCGACGGCGAGAAGATCGGTTTCCCCGATGTGATCGAGCGCTACCGCCGGGCCGGGGAGAAGGTCGGCGTCTATCCCATCAGCGAGAGCAGCTGGATGGACATGGGCCAGCTGGAGGAGCTGGAGAAGATGAGAAGAAAGCTGGAGAATCAGCAGTAGAAAAGAGAGGAGTCAGGAGAGCGGAGAGAGCATCACCGTAAGGCCGAAGCCTTCCCGGTGCGTCATCTCCTATCTCCTCACTATAAAAACCGGAGGTTTTTACCTATGCCTGTAACGATCATAGCCGAGGCCGGGGTCAACCATAACGGCAGTCTGGAAATGGCCAAGGAGATGGCCCGCGTTGCTAAAGAATGCGGCGCGGACATTGTAAAATATCAGACCGCCGTGCCCGAGCTGGTGGTCAGCAAATTTGCCGAGAAGGCCGAGTACCAGAAGCAGACCACCGATGCCGCCGAGAGCCAGCTGGAGATGATCCGCAAGCTGCATTTCTCGTTTGAGGCGCATAAAGAATTAAAGGAATACTGCGATTCCATCGGCATCCAGTATTTAAGCGCGCCGTTTGACGTGCCGAGCGTGAAGTTTCTGGGCACGCTGGGTCTGCCGCTTTTAAAAATCCCCTCCGGCGAGATCACGAACCTGCCGTATCTCGAGGCCATGGCTGCGCAGAAAACGCCGGTGCTGCTCTCCACGGGCATGAGCACGCTGGACGAGATCACCGACGCGCTGGGCGTGCTGGATGACGGCGGCTGCCCTGAGGTGACGATTTTGCACTGCAACACGCAGTACCCGACGCCCTACGAGGACGCGAACCTGACCGCCATGATCGAGCTGTACGACCAGTTCGGTCTGCCGGTAGGGCTGTCCGACCATACGCCCGGCTGGGAATGCGACGTAGCCGCGACGGTTTTGGGCGCGCAGGTCATTGAAAAGCACTTTACGCTGGACAAATCCCTGCCCGGCCCCGACCAGAAGGCCAGCCTGGACCCCGCCGAGTTTGCGGCGATGGTGCTGGCCGTGCGCCACGCAGAAGCCGCCCTCGGCGACGGCCACAAGCACCTGACCGCCAGCGAAGCCCCCAACAAGGCCATTGCCCGCAAGAGCATTGTGGCCGCGCGGCCCATCAAGGCAGGCGAAGTGTTCACCGCCGAAAACTTGCTGACCAAACGCCCCGGCGATGGTATTTCCCCCATGCTGTGGTACACCGTCCTTGGCCAGACCGCCAAGCGCGACTTTGCCGAAGACGAAAAGATCGAGCTGTGATTTTTACGGGGGGGTCTCCGGCCTTTTTGCAAAAAGGCCTCGGCGAAAAACTCTGAATAGAAATAATAGAATTGGGACTTCATCGTAATATCCGTGGGATGGCTCCCTCTTAGCCGCTTTGATGCATTTTAAGCGGCAATATTAGGTAGGGTTTATTCCGTGATTTTTTATGCACGCAATAAGGAACCACCCCTCAGGCCGCATCGCGTCCAGCTCCCCTCCAGGGGAACCAATACAAAGTTAAGGCAATACCGCACAATTCCCGCCTGACGGCTTAAGCACCGCTCCGGCGGCT
>OGDY01003834.1_pt1 | contig 11135 bp, 5 predicted proteins | sample 1570341 | NCBI WGS metagenome assembly OGDY01 (sample SAMEA2581972, study PRJEB24529) | metagenome | biome: Human gut stool | place: China | collected 2011 | reverse complement strand
AAAAGCCGCCCTCCCGGTGATAGGAGGACGGCTGATAATCACTATTGACTTATAGGTGACTCATATAGAAATAGAGCACCGGCCAAGCGGTCGGTGCCCTATTTCTAAGTATTCTTGTCCTGCTTCAGTTTCTCTTTAATAATTGCCAAACTTTTTTGCCTTGAAGTGTCTATCGAAAATCCAGCGACGACTTCTTGCATCGTTTCAGAACTCCAGTAGATTTTTAGCTTTTCTTTTGCACGCGTAATTGCTGTATAGAAAATGCCGTGTGTTATTTTTTCAGCGTTGCTACTCGGAATAACAACCTTAACTGACCTATATTCTAAGCCCTGCGCTTTATGAATTGAAACCGCATAGGCAAGTTGAAACGGTACGATGGTTTTTTTGCGATCTTCATCTGCCATTTCCTCTTCAAAATCAAATACATCAAATCGTATTCGGGTCACATCATCAATTATATCGATGAATTCTATGCCATCGTTTTGGCAATCTTGCTCTGTTAACGGGATCTCTACATCTACTGTAAATCTGATTCTACTGTCGAACAGTTCTATTTGGACAATTCGCCCTTTTAAATTATTATAGAGCAGAGAAAATCTGTCCGTGTCATTGAACAATATATGATCGCCAACTTTATATTTCCAGTCTCTCCAGACAACAGCCGTTTCTGTGTTAGCATTTTGGAAATAGCTATTCATATTATTCAAGCCAAATTTTCCATCATAGTTCAAGCATAAAATCACCTCATCCATTATCTCGGAATAGAGCACTCCTTCGCCAATATTTTCAGAAAATGGGCCGTCGATAACAAGTTTTTCCGTTATTAGCGCACCCTTATTTCGAGTCTCGTTCCAAAGCTCAATTAAACCGGGATCCTTTGTTCTCCAAGTGCTTACGAGTTCAACATTCGAACCTTTAGTCTTAATAATATCCTTGGCATAAGTAAACCAATTACCGAAATCAATAGATTCTATCTGATAGGTGTCTCCTGCAAGCACTAAAAATGTATCCGGGCGCATCTTCTCAAGAAATACCTTCATAACACGATTATCAATGGTGCTGCATTCGTCCACAAAGATAACATCATAATCAGGAAGGTTTACCCTCTTCGTAAAACTATTGATGCTTACAAAACTGGCATCAGCCCCCGGATTATTAATTCGCCTCTGCAGATTCTGCAAGGCCGTATGTGTTTTGGTAAGAAACAATTTCCGACGCCCAGACAGCATTGTCGAGATCATATCGATTAGGGTCGTTTTTCCGGTACCGGCAGCTCCGTAAATAAGAAGTACGCGGGAGTTTACAAAAGCATATTTAAGAGTTTCTTCTTTTTTAGGATCAGAAAAAGCAATATTGCAATCTCTCAAGTATCTTTCATTAACTTCTTTTTGGCCTTTATTTGGGAGCTGCGATAGTTCCAGTAGCTTATTCAAAATAAAGAGCGTCGATGCCTCATATGCTGCAATACAAGCGGCATTTCCATCTGAAATGATTTCATACCCTTGGCGCTTTTCCCAATCGTCTAAGCAATCATTATATTTCTGGATCGCCTGTTCGGTTAAATCTCCGCCAAGATCGCAGTAAATTTCGCCGGTATCTTGCATAGATTTTACAATAGACCAGTATGGAACCGCAACCTCAGTCTTTTCCTTTTCAACTATTCTGGCCAAGTACTTGGCTTGACTTATCTGGCTCGTTTTGCTGTCAGCTAAATCAGAAGCAAGTGGGTTACACTCAAACGGAAAACATTTTCTAGACAGGTATAAATCCTTGCATTTCCATTGCGGACTAAACTGAGACGGCATAACGCGTTCCAAAAGATCTTCGCGCAGATTCAGTAACAGATACCGAATTGTATATCGGCCGAAGCGTGTCGAACCTGTAGAATAGTTGTCCCTCAACTGCTGTAAAACATCTTTGAAATAAGAGGTGTTTGCTTTTTTGTAAACTGACTCCAAAAGATTTGAGAAAGGTATCTCCCGAAGATCAATCATTTCCAGAAAATCCATACCTGTTTCTGTTAGGAATCTCATCAGAGCATCATATTCTCCATATTTTGAAGAAAGCTGAAGGCGCATATTAAGTATCTTTCCAAGCGTGTTCAAGCATTTCGGATCTACCGAAACACGCCAAGCTGTGATAATTTTAATTTCTGTATTGACACCCCAGAGATTAATGTATGATGGGACATAGTCGATTTGTACAGAATAGCCTGTAGAAATGTCAAGTTTGGTATATGCTGTAATTCGGTTATACTTTGACGCATAGATGTCCGCTTGCTGCAGTGTTACCTCAAAATAACGCTCTTTACCAACATAAAACGGCGTCCTTTTCTGAATATAAAACCTCGTATTGCTGTTATGTTTCTGCTCGGTTTTGGGGGTTGAGAAAGCATTCGCCACCAACTCATAGTATTGTTTATCCTGTTCATCGGTTCCGGTATATTCCTGAAACTTTTCCAAGTTCTGAAGCACGGTGATGCCGTAGTTTTCGTAGAGTGATTGACGGATCTGCCACATAAAGCTGTAGTACTTCAGCATCAGTCGCTCTGCTTGGCCTTCCTCGGGGATCCGGCGTCCGATATATTGCAATCCTCGGTAAAAATTCCCTAAGTACTTTGTATTTGCCCTTAAGAGTGAGTATTCCCACGCAAAGCCGGCGTTGGGACTTTGATAGCCGTCTTTCATCGCATTCAACAGTAAAGCTGAAATGCATAGATCGTTCAATCTCGTCAGAATTCTCCGTGAAATATTATCGCGGTTCTTATTTAGAATGCTTAAATTGTCAATGCTTTCCGTGATTTCCTCATCACAGGCCTCGACAATTCGCTTAGCTTCTTCAAAAGAATAACTATGCCGCTCCAATTGGTTTACAAAGGAATGCCGTTCGACAATTTCTTCTAACCTCTTGCAAAAAGCTAAAACACTTTCGTCGTCGTTCAAGATTTCCTCTTCCGGTGAAAAACTGACTGTCATACTGCCTTTTGCAAAATCAATACTGTTGAGGAAGTTGGGCGACATATACTTCCAAAACACTCTCTCATTCCCACGTTCAGCGGGATTGAGAATCACAAACAAAATTCCCGGATCAAGAGATACTCTGTCACATATAAAAGCAGGAAAAGCGAGATCTTTTAGTGTGTACTTGATAACACCCTCGCGCTTAGTATAATTGCGTGTTCCCTTTATTTGGACATAGAAAGTCTGCTTGGGCCGCCTAGAAATGTCAGGATTGGGAACAAACTCAAAAGTGTTATCGTGATTGGGCCACTTATCATCTGAGGCAAAAGAAGTGTTGATTCTTCCATTCGAACGGAGAAATGTCTCCAAAACAGATACTGCCGCACGGTCATCATCGGAACACTCTGTGTGGGTTTTGACATGTCTTTTAATATTTGCATTTGTCTGATCCAGCACCATCATCCCTCATTTCTGTTCTTACTTTCACCAAGTATGCACGATTATCGCTGCATATCTGTAAGTTGCAATTAGTTATCGTAGTAAATCGCAACCGGATGAACAACAAACATTTCATCTGCATTCTCAAAGAAAATTTTCATAAGTGCATTAATGGAAGCGCCTATCCCCGCAAAAGCTGAAGTATGCGTATTGCTTTGTGCCATAACCTTGTTAGTTATGTAGCCAACCACTTTAACTTTTCCTCCGTATTTGAACGCAGCTGTCGAAATATTATCGCGCAAATATTTCTCATTAAGAACAACAAGATAATTTGATATGCATAGAATCTGCGGATAAGGGATTATGGAGGCAAGCATATTAATCAACGCCTCTGCCGACTTATACTCTTCCTCGTTTTTAGAAGTAGCAGCCTCAACAATATCCCGAACTTGTTTTTGCAGAGTTTTGTTTCTCTGCTGTCCGCGGTTAAGCCCCTGTACTTGTTGCTCCGCTTCCTTTTGAATAGAAACCTTTTGAATTTCTTTCAGCTCAGATACAAATCCACCTTCGGCAAACATTTTTTGAAAAAATGCAATGTCGAAAATATAGAATTCATCTTCAACTGAAATAAAATTTCCTATGTTCGCTCCGCCTAGAAGGCCATTCTCGCTTAAGTAAGACGCAAACTCATCAAAAGCATTATCGTGCATTATTTTAGTTTGAACATCTCTGACCATTTCATCATTTGCGACAGTCTTTAAATGTTCATAAGTGGCTTGCGCATTTGCATCTATGCCTTTTCCAAAAAGCCTGAATGCAATTTGACTTCCGAGATTACTGCTAAAATGGTTTTGCTTTTCCTTCTTTTTGCCCGCGCTTTTTTCCATTTCCTGTGACTGAATTAGACCGTCAAATATTTGCGCCAAATAGGAGTTGAGGGTGTCTGTATCAAGATAGATAAATCTACGCACAATACCACCTCTTTCTTTTATAAAATGGTTCGCTTCAGCAATTCCACCGCGCTCTCCTCGCTTGGGTCATTCGTACCCAGTTCACCGCGAAAAGCACGGGCGAGAATGGATTTTTTCATCAGGTCGATTTGGTCAAGGACTACCTCGGCGGCTTCTTTGGTCTGCTGCTCTTTATCAAAAAGTTCATCAAGGATTCGAGCGATTTCTTCTTGCTCTCTATCATTCGTCGGAAGATGCACAGTTAACGCAGATAACTCTTTTTGGTTAATCTTTGGCAAAACAGAACGAGAACCAGCAGTCGATGCCTGAAGTAAAAACTCATCTGATAGCATATAATACCAAAGGCACCTTGCGTTTTGGTATGCTTCAATAGGATACATATCTGCACTGCATAACCCATCGAAATCAACAACAACCGCTTTTGACAAATAAGGTCGAATTTTTGAATAGAGTATTTGTCCTGAGTAAAAGCGGTGTTTACCGCTGGTCACACCATCTTCGGCAATCGTATGATATTCAAGCAGCACACCAGTTTTTTTCTCAATATTATCTGGAGCGATATGCGGAAAACTCTGATACTCTGCAGGGTCAACTAAGTTGCTTCTAATAGCTGCAACGCTGTCAAATCGAGTAGTTTTCCAATTATCTATTGAGACACCGTGCTCTTCCCGCCATTTCGCAGTCAGTTCACCGGTGAAGGCTTTATGGAGAATAGCGGCTTTGCGGGTTTCAAAGCTATCCACCACGGCCTGTGCCTTTTCCTTGGCCTCATCCAACTTGGAAAACAGGCTTTCGATGCGGTCAACAATGCGCTGCTGCTCGGGAAGTGGCGGGACAGGGACAGGGTATCCCTGAACGAATTTTGGCTGTGCTCTCATTAGCGATCCGCCAACGCCCGATACATTTGAAAGCATATACCCGCGAAAATATGGTGACCGAAAACACCACATTAAATAATTGGAAATTAGTCCGCTATTTCTAATAACAATCCATTCAGACGAAGCAAGCAAAGAGTGGTCCGTATACTTTGAGACTTTCCAGACCCGATTTATCCGCGGATTGATTTTGCAGAGAAGAACATCGCCTTTTTTGACAGATTGTTTTGTTGATCCAATATCAGCGCCGAGTACAATCTCCGGGTAGTTGTCTGCGCTGCTCGGAACGCTGTATAACTCAAAAGTCTTATTTTTAGCTTTCGTAGGATCGGCAGAAATACCAACATATTGGTTTATTGCCCCAACAGTTGTCCAACACCAATTCCCCGGCAACTTATACGGCCACTCCCAATCCGGCACTAAAGCTGCCTGCAAACGCTCTTCGGGCGTGAGGGCGGCTTCTTTTTTTTCTCTTGCCATCACTTTTCCTCCGTCAGAGCACGAAGCTCACGCACAACACTTTTCAGCAGGTCTACGGCCTCTTCCATATTTGCAATCGCTTCCTCGCCGCTTTCCACAGGGTCAGGGAGATCGTCATAATCCACGATGGAGTCGTCGCGGATCAAGCCAAGGTCAAGACTATCGTCCGGATTCTTGGCGATCTCCTCACGAGTGAATCTGCTCCAGCGCTCGCCGGTGCGCTTGGACGGGTCTTCATACCCTGCCACAAACTCGTCGAAATCACTCTTGCGCAGCTGCCGGGTCTTACCAAAGCTGTCCATATTGGTGCGCATATCGTAGAACGCAACCTCGGTGGTGTTATCCTGCTCGGTTGTCCCGCGGGTAAAGAACAGCACATTGGTCTTGACGCCCTGTGCATAGAAAATGCCTGTTGGCAGACGCAGAATGGTATGCAGATTGCAGAAATTCATCAGTTCCCGGCGCACGCTGGCACCGTCACCGGCAGCAAACAACACATTATCCGGCAGCACTACGGCGCAGCGGGCCTTGCCGTCCGCCTTCAGACTGCGATAGATCACCTGCAAGAAGTTCAGCTGCTTATTGGAAGTCTGGAAAGAAATATCGTCCCGAGTAGTACGCTCGCCCCCCTTTTTTGTGCCAAAAGGTGGGTTCGTGAGAATAACGTCATATTCTTTGAATCTCTTTGCGTCTTGCGCAAGAGAGTCTTCACAGGAAATCTGCGCCGGAACACTATGCAAATACGCATTCATCATAGCAAGCCGGTGTGTATCCGAAACCAACTCAACGCCAGTATAGCCGCCTTGAATTGAATTTACCTCTGCATCGGAAAGTTCATAAAGGCTTCTTCCGTCGGTTGCATTACGATATGCCGCAATCATAAAACCGAAGGTTCCGCAGGCGGGGTCAAAGCACCTTTCCCCCAGCTGCGGATTGACAAGCTCCGTCATCACATCAATCAGTGGGCGGGGTGTAAAATATTGCCCGGCTCCTGATTTTTTTTCGTCCGCGTTTTTTTGCAGCAAGCCTTCATACAAATCGCCAAGTCCCTCTTGCTTGGCTTCGTACCAATCGAGTTCGTCGATCTTTTTTATTAGCTTTTCCAGGTTCTTAGGCTCTTCGATGCTGGAAACCGCTTTCGTATAAATGTTGCTGATTTTCGGCATGGTTGTCTTGCCCAACTCCGTCAAAATAACGTTATAGTACTTTTTTAACGCGATTCCAGAAAGAGAGGTCAAATACTTCCACGAATAATCATAAAGCGCATTTTTCCGCCCGTTCCTTTCCTCTTCCGTTAATTCATCAACCCGTTTGCCCCTCGACTTCGCATACTGTTCCAGGCGTTTCTTGTAGGCTTGCTCTATTTCTTTCCTCAAGGCGGCTTCTTCGCCGGTTTCTTCCAGCATCTTTAAGAAGAGAATATATGTCAGTTCTGTCACATACTGGTGATAAGTAATACCGTCATCCCGCAGCACATTGCAGAGGTTCCAAAGTTTCTGTACAATATCTTGCGTGCTCATTTAAGCTGCTCCTTCGTAAATATAAGTGTTGATCTCGCGGATGACCTCCGCAAGCTGCCCGCCAAACTTCTTGTTAAAGCGTGCGAAACCACCATCCATCTTGAACGCCGGTGCCTCAAAGGTCTCGGTATTGAGGATGCTCTCGTGAAGCATATATACCTTGATCTTTTCCAGTAGATCCAGCTGCATTTTGTTAAAGTGATGCGCCGAAATCAGTTTAGAAAAGGCCATTTTCACGCGGTCATCGTGGTTCACCAGTGGCGTTTTAAGTACAGCCCGACGAACAAAGGCGATAATGTCTGCCACGATCCGTTCATTGCTCACCGCGCTGGCCGCTTCATTCAAGCTGCTCTCGGTGAAATTCTCCTTATCCAGTTCCAGCTTTAACTCCCGAAGCTGCGCCCGGGTCATATCGCTGGGGCGGGTGCAGGCTATGTGGATCGCTTCGATACGGTCTTTGTTCTCATTAACATAGGCCACAAAAGAGTCCAGATAATCCTGCGGTTTTTCCGTGTCACCATAGCCGCGGGTCGTTGCCAAAAGAGTATCTTCCTTTTCGGAATAGTAATGTCCGCGCTTTTTGCCCTTCAGGTTGTCAAACCAAAGCAGGAAATCCTTATCCTCCCGGCAGCGTCGCACAAAAGCTTCCTCTGTACAGCTTTTCAATTCCTTCGCATATTCCCGAATTGTTTTTCCGCTTAAACGCTCGGATACATCATACTTTTGCTCATCGGTCAGATTGTTGCTCTTACGCTGCAATCTTGCCAAAATGCGATCTTTGACAGGCTGCTTGCTGGCCTCACCCGGACGGAACAAATCCTCCAACAATTCGGCCATTGATTTACTGATGGAGACCGACTTCATATTGGAAGTGTCGTCCAAGTCCTCGTACACACGAACTGCATCGAAGATATTGAAGTGTGTCTTTCCGATTTCCGGGCAAAGGCGAGTAGCGCGTCCCAGCATCTGCTCAAAGAGGATCCGGCTGTTAATCTTTCGCATAAACACCAAATTGCAAATTGCCGGCACATCGATTCCGGTAGTCAGCAGGTCGACCGTAACGGCAATGTTGGGGTACTGGTTGTTCTTGAACTGCTTGATCACCTGCAAGATCTTCTTTTTGTTGCCACCGGCAGTTTTACCCGTGATTTTCATAATGGCATCATTGGAAATGCCATAGGGCTTGTAAATTTCTCGGAGCGTATCCACAATGCGGTCAGCGTGCGCATCATTTACTGCGAAAATCAGCGTCTTTTCTCCACTTTCCGGATTAAGATAGGTCGATACCTCTTCCAATACTTTGCGAGTGTGATCCGGCAGAACAATTTTGCGGTTGAACTCCGACACATCGAAATCCATTTCATCGTCCAAAACTGCACCGTTCAAAAGTTCATTGGTGTTGGGGTCATATTGCGCCAAGGTTTCACCCTTCTTGAACTGTGCGTCATTTTCAATGAAATCCGAATTAATCAGATACGGAGGATCGTGATCCACCAGCCAGCCATCGATAACCGCCTCACGGTAGCTGTAGGTATAGACCGGCTCCCCGAAAATCTCGGTCGTGTGCAGGGCGGGCGTAGCAGTCAAGGCAACTTTCACCGCATCGAAATACTCGATAACCTGCTTGTACTTGCTCATATAATCATCTTGATTATCGTAGAGGATTTCTTCTTCCGTCATTTCACGGTCAAGAATATAGCCTCGGTGGGCTTCGTCCACAATAATCAAATCAAATGCACCGGGCATCAAATCCGGTTCTTCTGCCAGAATCGTGCGTTTCAAAAGCCCCTGCACCGTTGAAATGCTGACCTTGGTTTCCAGATTGATGATGTTGTCATCGATCGCTTTGATCTCATATATTTTGTCCAGCGTCAGCAGTTCCTTCAGCTTGACATCTTTGAAGGTGTCCATTGCCTGCTCACCGAGGGACACTCGATCCACAAGGAAAAGAATACGACGGAAACGCTTGGATTCCAGCATCTTGTAGATAAGTCCCAGAACAGTACGGGTTTTGCCCGTTCCGGTGGCCATTGCAAGCAAGGCCGTTCTCTTGCCGTCAACGATTGCCTCCGTTGCCTTATCAATGGCCTTAATCTGGTAGTCGCGCAGATTCAACCCATTAGGATCTGTCATAAACGAATTATCTGCCGCAGCCAGCGCCTGATTGGCCGCCGCTGTATTTTGACCAAGTTTTTCCATCAGGTCACTTGGGCTAAACCAGTTCCGAATAGGATACGGTTGATTTTCCTGTTCCCGGACATCCAAAAACCAAATACCAGACTTCGTCCGCAGCTGCTCTAAATATGCCCTGCCATTTGAAGCAAGGAGGAAGGGGACCTGATAACCATTCCAGTTTCCAACCGTATGTGGAATATCCTCCGGCTTAATATGTGCAGCATAGTCCTTTACCTGCACATCGATGGTAGATGCCACATCTTCCGACATCTTTTTTGCATCCATCAATGCTACGAGCTTCTCGCCAATGAAGAATGCATAATCCGCATACCCGTTTTTGTAAAAAGCCGAATTGGTAGGCCATTCGCTGATGGCAATATTTCTCCCCTTTACAGGACGCGTTCCTTTGCTGTAGCGCAGGTTCTGCGTATCAGCTTCCCAACCAGAAAGACGAAGCTGCTCGTCAATCAAGCATCTGGTCTGCGCCTCATTCCAATTCATCATAGCGGAGACAGATTCTGACCGCCTTGCGCGCTCCTTCTGCGTTTTGCCCGAAGCGGCGGTCTTGACCACGGCCAGTTGCTTCGTCAATTCCTCGATTTTCCTTTCCTGCTCGGCAATAACGGATTCCAAATCTTCGTGCGTGGTCTCGCTCGGCATAACGAACTCAGGCGCAATATATCCCCAGTCTCCATATGTCTCCATAAACCAAACAGCAAGATTGTATGTCAAGGATAGCAATGTCTTTGCTTCGTCCACGGAGTCCGTACCTATATGTACTGCCGAGTTTCTTGTCTTGCGAAGAACATATAGCGTGTTGTCAATTTCGTGCGGCAATAAACCGGCTCGCTTCAAAATGCGAATTCGATTTGCGTGGGTGTTGTCAACAGCCGGCTCCGCAATGTGCTCGAAGACAAGGATCTCCTGCACTAAGCGCTCGGCAAACATTCCGAGTTTATAGATACAGGCATTGGGATCAGAATAGACATAGGTTTCTGCGGTCGCGCCGATCTGTGCCAATGCAGGCCAGTATCGATTCAGAAAATCAAAATTTGATTTCATAAGCAGTCTCCCTCGATTTTTGTTAATTCATTTAGCATTTGATATAAGCACATCTCCAAAGTGCCAATTTGGCACTTTGGAACCACCGTGCTGGCACTTTGGGATTTCGCCAAAGTATCAATTTGATACTTTGGCAGCCGAAAGCTGATACTTTGGACTTTACAAATCTCCCGCCCGGAAGGCCGTGAAACCCTCGTAATAGTAACTTTGATCGATGCCGTTCAAATAGACCTCACGGCTATTTATCTCGACGGTCAGGGCTGCCTTCAGCAGCGCCTTGATCTTCACATCCTTAATGGGGCTGCGCTCCATCGCAAGAAGATAATCCTCTTTATCCACCTTGCTCCAGTCCACGACCTTGCCGATTTCGGTTTTCAGAATATGGTCAAGCCAGATGCGGGTGCTGCGCCCATTACCCTCCCGGAAGGGGTGGGCAATATTCATTTCCACATATTTTTCGATGATCTCGTCAAAGGTGGACTGCGGCATCTTGTCGATGTTGGCCAACGCTGCTTCCAGATACATCAGCGGTGCAAAGCGGAAATTGCCCTTTGCCAGGTTCACCGTGCGCAGCTTACCGGCGAAGTCGTAAATATCCTCAAACAGATATTTGTGAATCGCCTGCAAGGTCGAGAATTTACCCGCCGGGAGCGT
>OGDY01003828.1_pt1 | contig 11145 bp, 12 predicted proteins | sample 1570341 | NCBI WGS metagenome assembly OGDY01 (sample SAMEA2581972, study PRJEB24529) | metagenome | biome: Human gut stool | place: China | collected 2011 | reverse complement strand
CCGCGCAATGCCCATGTGGTGCACCCCGACGACAAGCCCGCCTTGCTGGAACTGCGCCGCAGGATCTATGCGGGCGAACACACCGCCTTCAGCGTCATGCGCATTCCCACCGTGGAGGGCCGCTACATCTGGTGCCGCATTCAGGTCACGCGCATCAGCAGGGACGGCGCGCCGCTGCGCCTCATCGGCAAAATCGTGGACATTGATGAGGAGGTGCGGCGACGGGCCGAACTGGAACGCCGTTCGCAACGCGACAGCCTTACGGACCTCCTGAACAAGGCGGCCTTCAGAGAGCAGGTGCGCTCCTGTATGCCCGCGCGTCCCGAAGGCAACCGGACGGACGCACTTATGTTCATGGATCTGGACAATTTTAAGGTGCTTAATGACACTCTCGGCCATGTGGTGGGCGATGTGGCCCTGGTGGACGTGGCCGAGGCCCTCAAACGCACATTCCGCAATGTGGATATTCTGGGCCGCTTCGGCGGCGACGAATTTTGTATCTTTTTGCGCGGCATCACCCGTGAGGTGCTGCAGGCCAGGGCTGAGGCCGTGCTGGCCGCGTTGCGTCTTTCCTACGCCCGCGAGGGCCAGAAGGTGGATGTTACCGCCAGCATCGGCGTCTATCTCTTTGACGGAACAGAAAGCAATTATGAAGAGGCCCTGCAGCGCGCGGACGCTGCCCTCTACTATGCCAAGGAAACGGGCAAAAACCGCTACACCTTCTTTGACGAGGTGACGGACATTGCCGGCACAGGCTCCTTCCACGCCTTTTTCCCGGATATGTCCGCCCAGGACGCGGCCCTGCCCCCGGCGGATGCGCCCCATGCCCCTGAAACGCCAGCCGCGGACGCCCCGCAGCCCAACGCCGTAGCGCTCAACCCTGCAGCCCCGGAAGCTGCACAGCCGGCCCCGGACGCCGCCCCCCAGGAAGCCGCAACGCGGCAACGGCCGCACCCCGCCAAGGAGTCCTGACCCGTATGTCCCCTCTGTGCCCCTCTGTTTCCCACGTGCAAACCGCCGCCCCCGCCGTCAGCCTGCCCCAGGTGGCCCTGCTGGCCACGGGCGGCACCATCGCCGGCGTGGCGGCTTCCCCCCTGGAACAGATCGACTACGCCGCCGGCGTGCTGGGCGTGGAACGCATGCTCGAAAGTCTGCCCGGCATTGAAGGCGTGGCGCGCATTGTCCGCCGCCAGTGCGCCAACCTGCCCAGCGAAAACTGTACTCCAGAGCACTGGGCCCTGCTGGCTCAGGGCTGCGCTCTGGCCCTGCAGGATCCGGAAACCTGCGGCGCAGTGCTCACCCACGGCACGGACACCCTGGAAGAATCCGCCTTCTACCTTTACCTGACTCTGCCCCCCGAAAAACCAGTGGTCCTCACCGGGGCCATGCGCCCGGCCACCTCCCTCAGCGCAGACGGCCCCATCAACATCCGCGACGCCGTGGCCGTGGCCGCCAGCCCCGCCGCCTGCGGCCGGGGCGCGCTGCCTTTGGCGTAGGTGGGGCGTTATGAACCTTTTTTGATGGCTTCGGCGCGAGCGTTCAACGTAGCAAGGGCTTCGTCCACTTTTGCCAATTGGGCTTTCTTTTCCGCAGCGCTGAGCCTTCCGTCGCCTTCAATCTTGACGCGCGTCTTGAACAATTCCACCTGGCGAATGGGGATGGAGTGGTCATTATTGGCGGGTTTGAAAGGGGCCAGGCCGAGGTTGGCCAGAATTTTCAGATCTGCAGCTTTATGCGGGCCGGTGACGCCGAAGTTGAAAAAAAACTTGGCGATTTTATCCTTGGTTTCTTTGGGCAGGTCTTTGCGCCACACCAGCGGGTCGCCGGGGATCAGGGGCGAAGTCCAGATGATCTTGATAAGTCCGGCCTTTTCAGGGTGGGTGGTGCGCAGACGTTCAAGGCTTTCGCTGTTATTGGTTGCCAGATCCACTTGCTTGTTGGCCACGGCCAGGGCGTTGGTTTCATGATTGGCATTCAGGGTGCGCTTGAAGGCCGTTTTAGGTTCTATGTTGTTTTTGGCGAACACGTAGTAGCCGGGAATGACAAAACCAGAGGTGGAATTGGGGTCGCCGTTGCTGAACGTGATGTTCTTGGCGTTTTTCAGGATGTCATCCACGGAATTGTAAGGAGAATCTTTGTTCACGATCAAATGTGAATAGTAACCGCCGATGCCCGCCTGATCCATCGTTTGGGCGAAAATTTCGCCGTCGGCGCGGTCTACGGCTTCAATGGCCGATTTGTTGCCGTACCATGCCAGTTGCACCTTGCCATACTGCATGCCGGTAACAATGCCCGCATAATCAGGGGCAAAAAAAGCTCGCACCTTGAACCCGGTTTCCTGCTCCATACGCTTCAGGAAGGGCTCCCAGAGCGTGCGCAGATTTTGGGAAGATTCGGTGCTGATGATGCCGAAGTTCAGCACGTTCGGTTCAGCGGCCCTGGCCGATAGCGCGGGCAGGCCTGCAGCGGCCAAAACGAGGGCAAGGGTAAGCAGTCGCAACAGTTTCATGCTATAATCTCCTTAATTACACTTTGGTTATGCGGCATTGCAGGCTTGGCGCAGAGAAAGACGCGGCTCAAGGGCCGGCTCTTCATCCCCGCCAGTGGCGCGTGCGAATAACTCTTCGCTGGAGGCGCCGTAAATTTCACGCAAAAAGGCCGGGGTAAGCCTATCGGAAGGCCCGTCATACACGATGCAGCCCTCTTTGAGGGCCACGGTGCGTCGGCAGTAGCGAATGGCAAAGTCCACCTGGTGCAGGGTTACCACCACAGTGATGCCGTCCTGCTGGTTTACCTCGGCCAATAGCTCCATAACTTTTCGGGATGACTCAGGATCAAGAGAAGCAATGGGTTCGTCGGCCAGCAGCACCCTGGCTTTCTGCACCATGGCGCGGGCAATGGCCGCCCGCTGCTGCTGCCCGCCCGAAAGCGTTGAGGCGCGTTGAAAGGCCTTTTCTGCAATGCCCACGCGGCCAAGGGCCGTGAGAGCATCTACGCGCACCTGATGCGGGAACAGGCCCAGCAGAGAGCGCCACAGAGGTATCCTGCCCAGCGCGCCCAACATGACATTGGTGTGTACCGGCAACCGGTCCACCAAGTTGAACTGTTGAAATATCATGCCAATGTTCGTGCGCAGGTGGCGCACATGGCGGGCCAGGCGCCCTTCTCGCTGCATGACGCTGCCGAGCACATGCACACTGCCGCTGTTTTTGTCCGCCTCGGTGAGGCCCGCAATGTGGCGCAGCAGGGTGGACTTGCCGGAACCGGAAGCGCCAATAAGAGCCACCATTTCCCCTTCGGCCACCGACAGGCAGACATTGTCCAGCGCGCGACTGTTGCCGAACGTTCTGGTGAGATTTTCTATGTTGATCATGAAAGCCTCCTTACGTTGCAAAATGACGGGCATGGTTGATAATCTCCGTAAAAATGCGTCCAGCCGTTTCAAGGTCGCCGGAATTGTCTACCAGCACATGGTGGGGCAGATGCGGCAGCGGTATTGCGGCCCGGGCCAGACGTTCTTCAACCTCCTCCCTTTGCTCCCTGCCGCGCTGCTCAAGCCTGCGGCGCAAAATGTCGCGCCGCGCGGTTATTTCCACCACCAGCAGGGGGCTGATGCGACGGACGGCCTCCGGGGCATATCCACGCGAGCCGTTGACCACAGCCACATGCCCCTGCTCCAGCAGGTCAAGCACCTGCCGGTGTATGCCGTAGCGCAGGCCGTGGCTTTCCCAATCCAGGACAAAGTCGCCGCGCTCCGCGCAGAGGGAAAATTCCTCTGCGCTCAGGCTTATGTGGTCCTCCCCCCCCGCTTCTGCGGGGCGAGTGATGTGACGGCGTACAAAGCAGATGTCCCCCTGCCCGGTGCGGTGCGTCAGGCAGCCGCGGGCAAATGCCAGCAGGCTGTCCTTGCCGACGCCGGAAGGCCCCACCACATAGACCAGCAGGCCGGGATACTGCGCCATTAGAACACCTTTTTGCCCCGCACGTAGACTTCGCGCGCTACCGGCAGATCATCGTGCAGGGCCACGCGTACAAGGTCGGCCCTGAGCCCGGGACGCAGTTCGCCCCTGTCCGTCAGGGCCACGGCCTGGGCCGGACGGCGCGTGACCATGCTCACGGCGTCGGGCAGGGAAAGCCCGGCCTCGCGCTGCAGGACAAAAGCGCCGTGCAGCAGACTCATGGGTACATAGTCGGACGAAAGTCCGCTCAGGAGCCCTTCGCGGGCCACGTCCAGAGCGCTGATGTTGCCGGAATGAGATTTGCCGCGCACCACGTTGGGCGAACCCATAAGTACCGTCATGCCGTTATTGCGTGCGTGTCGCGCGGCTTCTATGGTGGTGGGAAATTCGCTGATGACGATGCCGTGCCCCAGGGCCAGGTTCACGTCTTCCACGGTGGTGTCGTCATGGCTGGCCATGGGTACGCCGTGCGCCGTGCAGAATTCAGTGACCATGCCGGTGTGCAGCGGGGTGTATGTTCTTTGGCGCTCCTGCAGTTCGGCCACATTGCTGGCGAACTCCTCTTCCGTCCAGGAGCGTATGGTGCTGTAATAGGTGCGGTAGGCATCGGTATTGCGCCATTGCCGCTGGCCGGGCGTATGGTCCATCAGCGAGATGAGCCCCAGCCCCGGTGTGGCCGACAGGGGCTCGAACATGCTCCACATATTAGGGTCATTAAGTTCGCAGCGCAGATGCAGGCGGTGTTCTGTCCGCACGCCCGTGTCTGCGGGATTGCCCGAAGTACAGGCGGTAAAGGCGTCCACAGCCATGCGCAGCATGAGGTAGCGGCCTTTGTCCTGGGTTTCGCCAATGCATACCGAGTCGTACACCGTGGTTATGCCGGCCGCCGCCATCTGCGCGTCGTGAGCCAGAAAGGCAGCGCGAGCCGAAGGCCAGATAACCTTGGGTCGGGGCATGAGATGTTTTTCAAGATTGTCCGTATGCAGTTCCACAAGACCAGGCAACAGGTAGTCGCCCCCCCAGTCCTCCACGGCAACCCCGCGGCTTATGGGCGGCGCGCCCGCTTCCAAGGCATGGATGCGTCCATCGCGCACGCAAAGGTGCCCTTCAATAACGGCGTCGGCCGTGACCATGCGGGCGTTGGCGATACAATATTCACGAGGCATGATTTCTTCCTGGTTGCAGATGAAAAACGGCGTCAGCCACGGCTTCGCGTACTTCGTCGTCATGAAAAATACCGATAACGGCGCTGCCGCGCGCCTTGGCCTCGGCGATCAGGGTGACCACCGTGCGTTTGTTGGCCGCGTCCAGCGAAGCGGTAGGTTCGTCCAGCAGCAACACGGGGCTGTGCCGGATAAAACCGCGCGCAATGTTGACGCGTTGCTGTTCGCCGCCTGAAAACGTGGCCGGAGCAAGGTTCCAGAGGCGTTGCGGAATATGCAGGCGGTCCAGCAGCACGGCGGCTTTTTCCCGCGCGGCGCTGCGCTCTTCGCCGTGGGCCGTACACTGCCCTGCCACAATGTCCAGCGTGCTCACGCGGGGGATGACCCGCAAAAACTGGCTCACATACCCCATGGTTTCACGCCGCACATCAAGCACGGCGCGGGGCCGGGCAGTGACCATGTCCACAAAGCCGTTGCGGTGGCGTACAAGAATACTGCCTGAGCAGGCTTTGTAATTGGCGTACAGGCAGCGCATCAGGGTGGATTTACCCGCTCCGGAAGGGCCGTGCAGCACAAGGCAGCGGCCCGCGTACGCTTCAAGATTCAGACCGCTGAAAGCCGCGATGTGCACGCCGCCCTGGGCATGCAGGGTGAAATTTTTGGCGAGTTCGCGCACCGTAAGCATCACTTGCCCCGTGGCGGAATCCGGTTTGGAATCCGTGGCGGGTGTAGCGGATACTGCGGGCGCAGGGAACGGAGTCTGATGCATGGCGGGCTATCCTTGCAGAATGGAAGAAACAAGCAGTTGCGTGTAGGGGTGGTGGGGGTCGTCAAGCACTTGGTCGGCAAGACCTTCCTCCACCACGTTGCCGCTGCGCATGACCAGCAGCCTGTCGGCCAGAAGGCGGGCCACGGCCAGGTCGTGCGTTACCAGCACCACGGCCAGGCCCAGATCGCGCACAAGGTGGCGCAGCAAATCCAGCAGCCGGGCCTGTACGGAAACGTCCAGCCCGCCAGTGGGTTCGTCCATAAAGACCAGCCGGGGCGACGACACAAGGTTGCGGGCTATCTGCAGGCGCTGCTGCATGCCGCCGGAATAGGCCGTAGGCCGGTCATCCAGGCGCTCTTCGGGAATTTCCACCCGGCGCAGCCAGCCGCGCCCGGCTTCACGGATGTCGCCATAACGGCGCGCACCGCAGGCCATCAGGCGTTCGCCGATGTTGCCGCCCGCGCTGACGCGCATGCGCAAGCCGTCGCGCGGGTTCTGGTGCACAAAGCCCCATTCAGTGCGCAGCAGTCTGCGGCGCTCGCCTTCGGACATGGAACCCATGTTGCGCGCATGCCCCAGGGCGTCACGGTACACAACCGTGCCTGAGGTCAGGGGCAGCCTGCCCGAAATGAGGCTCAACAGGGTACTTTTACCGGAGCCGGACTCGCCCACAATGGCTACCACCTCGCCGGGCCACAGCTCAAAGGAAACGTCGGCGCAGCCTTTGCGTTCGCCGTAGTAGTGGGTGGCGTCTATGACTTGCAGCAGGGGGGCCTGGTCGTGGCAATGCAGGCAGGTCATGAGTGTGCCCTTTCTTTGCTGCCGGGGGCGACCACGGGCATGCCGTCGCCCTTGTGTCCGGCGGCCCGGCGGGATGCGCAGTATTCGGTGTCGGAACAGACAAAGAGCCGCGCCCCTGCATCATCAACAATCACTTCATCAAGGTAGCTTGTGGTGCTGCCGCACAGGGCGCATGGGCGGGACCAGTGCTGCACGGTAAAGGGGTGGTCTTCAAAATCCAGGCTTTTCACTTCCGTATAGGGCGGTACGGCGTAGACGCGCTTTTCGCGCCCGGCCCCGAACAGTTGCAGGGCGGGGCAGCCGCGCATCTTGGGGTTGTCAAACTTGGGAATGGGCGAAGGGCTCATCACGTAACGCCCGGCCACCAGCACGGGGTAGTCGTAGCTGGAGGCTATTTCGCCGTGCCTGGCAATGTCTTCATACAGCTTGACATACATGATGCCATATTCCTCAAGGGCGTGCAGGGTGCGGGTTTCTGTTTCGCTGGGCTCAAGCCAGCGCAGCGGTTCGGGGATGGGTACCTGATATACCAGTATCTGGCCTTCATGCAGGGGCTGTTCCGGTATGCGGTGGCGCGTCTGGATAATGGTGGCCTTCTCTGTTTCCGTGGTGGTGGCGACCCCCGCCACTTTACGGAAAAAGGCTCTTATGGATACGGCGTTGGTGGTGTCGTCCGAACCTTGGTCAATAACCTTGAGCACATCGTTCGGGCCCATGACCGATGCCGAAACCTGTATGCCGCCCGTACCCCAGCCGTAGGGCATGGGCATTTCACGGCTGCCGAAAGGCACCTGATGGCCGGGAACAGCCACAGCCTTGAGAATAGCGCGCCTGAGCGAGCGTTTTGTCTGTTCGTCCAGGTAGGCGAAATTGTAGGTCAGAGTGCCGAAGCCATTTCCCTGCGCAACGGTATTGTCCGCACCCTCGTGGGCGGGCGCGGCGCATTGCGGCCGGGCGTCTGGTTCAAGCCGTTTGAGTGCCGATGCGGCTCTGGATTGGGCTTGTGCGATCATTATTCCTGTTCCCCTTCAGCGGCGCTGTGTCCGGCGCCGCCCGTCGTTTCCATGGCCTGGCGCATGCCGCGTACAAGGGCCAACTCGGCCTGAAAATCCACGTAATGCGGCAGCTTGAGGTGCTGCACAAAGCCCGATGCCTCCACGTTGTCACTGTGGCTAAGCACAAATTCCTCGTCTTGGGCCGGGCCTTTCACCGGCTCGTCGTAATCGCCGGACTGCAGGGCCCTGTCTACCAGAGCCATGCTCAGGGCCTTGCGCTCGTTTTCGCCAAAGCTCAGGCCGTAGCCCCGTGTGAAACAGGGCTTCACGCCGTTGCCTCCGTGAAATTTGTTGACGGTTTCGCATTCCGTGAGGGGCAGACGGCCCACTACCACGGCAAAGCCCAGTTCCTCAGGTACAAACCGTACTTCTACCGAACCCATGCGTAGTTCGCCCGCAAAAGGATGGGTGGAGCCGTAGCCGCGCTGCGTGGAATAGGCCAGGGCCAGCATCAGCCCCTCGTCGCCGCGTGCCAGGTTTTGCAGTCGGGCGTCACGCCCCGCGGGCAGGGTCAGCGCGCTGCGCGTGATGTCTGCAGGAGCTGCAGCGGCCCCGTTGGTGCCCTCTTTTGCGGGGGTGGGCAGCAGGCCTTCCTTTTCAAGAAAATCCATGACTTTTGCGTAACTGCGGGGGGCTTCGGGCAACGGGTTTGCCGGGGATGAGGGCTGTTCTGCCACGCTGTTGGCGGGCGCAGCGGAGTCTGGCGCGCGGCTGTTCGTCGCCGTTTCCGCTTTGGAGGCCTGAAGACCTTCCGCGGCGCGGGTCAGCAACGAGGCGTCCAACAGCCGGTGCGTGTAGTCAAACGTGTGTCCCAGAATCTGCCCGCCGGGGAGGTCTTTGTAGGTGGCGGAAATACGCCGTCGTACCCGCATGGCTGCCGTGTCCACGGGCAGGGAAGAGCCAAAGCGGCTCAACGTGGTGCGGAAGGCCCGCAGCAGAAAAATGGCTTCCACAAGGTCGCCTCTGGCCTGTTTTACCGCCAACGCGGCAAGTTCCGGCGCGTACAGCGCGCCTTCGGCCATCACCCTGTCCACAGACAGGGAAAGCTGCTCCATAATCTGATCCACGCCGAGTTCCGGCACCGCGGTATCGCCCCGGCGCACCTGAGCCAGCAGCCTGTGGGCGGCGTTGATGGCTTTTTCGCCGCCTTTTACAGCAACATACATATTCAGGACTCCGACTTTTGCGGCATGGGCCTTATGCCGGTTGTGCGGGGCAAACCCGCCATGATGGGCCCGTTGTCGGAAAGGTTATCGTCCAGCAGCAGCACGTCGACCCCCAGAGGGTAGGCTTGGCGGTTGTCCTGCCACTGCTCCACAAACGTGGGGGGCAAACCCTGGCAGGCCAGAGGGCGGGCGGTGTCCCGACCTGTTTCAGGGCCGCCGATGCCGGGGCCGGCAGCCAGAACGTCCGCCGGGCCGCTCAAACGCGCAGACAGTATCAGTGTGGCGCTCTGTTCGGGGCAAACGGCCGAACCCTGGGCAAAGGCGTTGAGGGGGGGCATGGTCAGGGGGGAAATAATAAAGGCAAAGGCGGCGAGGCCGGGGTCTGCCGTGATGGGGGAGCCGCAGTGAAACCGCAGGTAGGCGTGCAGCGCCGCACTGCGCAGCTCCGGCTGAAGCCACAGCGGGGTTTCGTCATCGCAGAGGGTCAGGGCCAGAGCGGCCATGCCGGAGCCAAAAGCGCCACCGGGCACGGGCAGGGGCGGCAGCACCGGCAACCGCACGGGCAGGGCCGGGCGGCTCATGGCGTCCAGCACGGCGCGGTAGCAGCTCTGGCAGTCCAGTACGGGATTGGTAAAGCCCTGTGTCAGGGCGGTCATGCGTTTTCTCCCCGCGCCAGCGTAAAAAAGTTTACTCGAGTGGGGGCGATTTGGCGTTCTTCTTCGGCGGCTTCCTGTTTTTCCAGATCGCGCAGATGGTCAAAAAGATCCGCCCTGAGGCGCGTGGCGTAGCCCGGCAGCTGCATAAGGGCATCACCCAGCGCTGCCAGCTCGGCGTGACGCGGTCTGTTGCCGCATATCCAGGCATAGCCCTGTACAGGCCGGCCGGGCTCACCGGCTTGGGCAGGTGGATGGGACAGGCTGACGGCGCAACGCGTGACAAGCATTTCGCCCAAGTTAAACCGCGTACCGCCTGTTTTGCCTTCCACCATCAACAGCCCGGCTTCGGGTCTGCGTAAAAACGTATAGCTCACTGCCTGCGCCAGAGGTTGCAGCAGATCCCGCAAGGTGCCCTCTGGCGCCAGGGCCAACAGGCGCATCCATTGTGGCCGCGTCAGAGCGCCCGCGTGTTGGGCAAGGGTCATGTTCTTCCACCTATATTATTTGCTGTGCGCAAAAATTTGCGCTGAACAAGATATAGGAGGGGCCCGTGAACACGTATTGTCGATACGAAAGCAGTTTTGTGTCGATTCTGCTTTCAAGGCATGACACCAGTAGCGGAGCAATAGCTGTTTAACCAAACCAGGCGCCACGGACCCGTCCATCAGAATTTAGCGTCCGTTCGCCGGCATCGTCCTGCGGGCTGTGCGACGCGAAATAGCCGTATGGCGGCCTTTCTACCTGCAATGGTTACTTTGGGGGGCGTAGCGGTGAAAGGATTGGGAGCGGTGACCGCACAACTCCTTAGGCTGGCTGACGCCAGAAGAATTTTGCCGACAGAACAGAACCCATAACCCAACAGGAACCACTAACTTGCAAGTGGTATACGCAATGGGGTAAGGTCTCGGCAAGGCTAGATAGTTGGTAGGGCAAAAGTAAACAGGAGGTCTGTTATGCCAATAAGTCCAAAGGGATATATCCACGTTTTGTTGGTAACTAAGTATAATGGCGTAAACCCAAACGACTCTGAAACGGAAATGATCAACATTCTTAAGAATGCCCAGTGGAATCACAATCCGTTAATTCGAAACGTTTTTACTAAAACTTTTCAGGCAGTGGAGAACGCTTCTCTCAATGGTATGGCGAACACCATAGTTGGGGAATTAAAGATCCGCAGAAATAGCAACCTCGATGTTGATATCGTGATGCAAATTGGGAATCTTGGTAGATCAACCTTGCAAATTTTTGATCATACAATTACGTCCAACCCGGCCGATTTTTGACGGACAAAAACGAAAAAGGGCCTCTCAGCGATGGGCGGTCCTTTTTGTCCCTCCCTAATTCCTCGACCGCATTCCCTATCGTATTGAAAAAAGTTTCCGATTCAAACCACGCAAACTCATTCAATAATAGTTCATGGATTCGTACTTTCATCGTCAGTTTCGTGCAGATTGATCATCACAATGTTTGCCTTTTTAATGGTCATGTCTTATCTGTTTTCAACGATGACCACCGCAGAGCGCAGGCGTGAAAAGCTCAAAAACATTGTGATGATCAATCTGCACGAAACTGACGA
>OGDY01003814.1_pt1 | contig 11189 bp, 9 predicted proteins | sample 1570341 | NCBI WGS metagenome assembly OGDY01 (sample SAMEA2581972, study PRJEB24529) | metagenome | biome: Human gut stool | place: China | collected 2011 | reverse complement strand
GCTTTGGAATAGTAGGCATGGCAGCGGTCAACATGAAGGATGGTCTTGTAAAGCTTTTGAAGAGAGATTACCTGAACCATGGAATAAATGTAAAGGTAGATGAGAACAACGAAATTACCATTGATTTTCATGTAATAGTAGCGTATGGTATTTCAATCGGCACTGTTTCGGACAATCTTATCGAGACGGTTAAGTACAAGGTTGAGTCATTTACAGGAATGAAAATTGCAAAGATCAATATTTACGTTGAGGGCGTAAGGGTAATTGATTAAGGAGGACTACAAAAAGTGGAGATCACAAGCATTAATTCAAAGCTCCTTGCAAGGATGTTTCTTGCGGGAGCCAAGAATCTTGATTCAAAGAAAGACTGGATAAATGAGCTGAATGTATTCCCGGTACCGGATGGTGATACCGGAACAAATATGACAATGACAATCATGTCTGCGGCCAAGGAGGTCAGCTCGCTCACAAATCCTACCATGGCAGAGCTTGCAAAGGCTATTTCATCAGGCTCTTTAAGAGGCGCCAGAGGAAACTCGGGTGTTATCTTATCACAGCTTTTCAGAGGCTTCTGCAAGGTTATAAAGGAATACGATGAAATAGATGTCACTATTCTTTGTGAAGCATGCCAGAAGGCGGTTGAGACAGCTTACAAGGCGGTTATGAAGCCTAAGGAGGGAACTATCCTTACAGTGGCAAAGGGCGCAGCAGAAAAGGCTCTGGAGCTGTCAGACGAAACAGAGGATGTTGTCACATTTGTTGAAGAGGTTATAAAGCAGGCTGAGTATGTGCTTGACCAGACACCGGAGATGCTTCCTGTATTAAAGCAGGCAGGTGTTGTGGATTCGGGCGGACAGGGACTTGTTCAGGTATTAAAGGGAGCATATGATGCCCTTATCGGCAAGGAGATTGACTATACAATCGAGGGCGCACCAACAGGAGCAGCTCCTGCAAAGATTTCGGCTGAGACAGAGGCAGAGATTAAGTTTGGTTACTGCACGGAGTTTATTATTGTACTCAATGCGCCGATGTCAGACAATGAGGAGCACGCATACAAGGCATTCCTCGAGTCAATCGGTGACTCTATAGTCGTTGTAGCTGACGATGAGATCGTAAAGACTCACGTACATACAAACGACCCTGGACTTGCACTGCAGAAGGCACTTACCTTCGGTTCACTCAGCAAGATAAAGATCGACAATATGCGTGAGGAGCATCAGGAAAAGCTCATCAAGGATTCACAGAAGCTTGCAGCACAGCAGAAGGCTGAGGAAGAGGCTTATGAAGCTGCTTGTGCTGATGAAAAGACAAATAACATGCCTGCAAAGGAAATGGGCTTTGTATCTGTTTCAATCGGAGAAGGCATGAATGAAGTGTTTAGAGGCCTTGGAGTGGACTATCTCATAGAGGGTGGTCAGACCATGAACCCTAGCACAGAGGATATGCTCAACGCTATCGAGCATGTAAATGCTAAGACAGTATTTATCCTGCCAAACAACAAGAATATCATCATGGCTGCAAACCAGGCAGTAGACCTTGTTGAGGATAAACAGATTATTGTTATCCCTACAAAGACTATCCCACAGGGTATCACAGCGCTTGTAAATTATATCCCTGACCACAGCGCCGAGGAGAATAAAGAGCAGATGATAGCTGAGATAGAAAATGTCAAGACAGGACAGGTGACATATGCAGTCCGCGATACTGAGATTGACGGAAAAACCATCAAGCAGAACGACTTCATGGGAATCGGAGACAAGAGCATCCTTTCTGTTGGAACAGACTTAAGGGCTACCACACTTGAGATGGTAGATGCCATGGTAGATGAGGATTCAGCGATTGTCAGCATCTATTTCGGAAGTGATTCTGATGAGGACTCAGCTAATGAGCTTGCGGCAGCAATCGAAGAGAAATATCCTGATGTAGAGGTCGAAGTCAACGATGGCGGACAGCCAATCTACTATTATGTTATTTCTGTAGAGTAAAGCCTTTTAAAGAATATAAATGATATTTATTATATTTAGGAGCAAATATGGATATAGCTTCACCGATTACCGCGGTTAAGGGAATCGGGGAAAAAACACAAAAAGCATTTGCTAAAATGGGAGTATACACCGTTGGTGATATACTCCTTCATTTTCCCCGGGATTATGTAAAGTTTCCGGAAATAACGGATATTGATGAACTGAATAATGTAAACGTAAGCAGCACCTATGCCATCCATGCTGTGATTAAAAAGGCACCTGTAGTGAAAAATACAGCGAGAATGCAGATTACATTGCAGGATATCGGCTCGCCCGGGCATATGATACAGCTGGTATGGTACCGTATGCCATACCTTAAGGCACAGCTTGTGCAGGGGAGACATCTTATATTTTACGGACATATTAAGCCAAAGGGCGGCAGATATGTCATGGAGCAGCCTGTGGTGTATGAGGTGCAAAAGTACGAGGCTATACGCGATACACTGCAGCCTGTGTATTCCGTGACAAGCGGTGTGACAAACAATCTGATAGTGAAGACGATAAAGGAGACTCTGTCACATGATACACTGTTGTCAGATTATCTGCCTAAGGATATAAGGCACAGGTACGGCTTTTGCGAGTACAATTATGCCATGAAGCAGATACATTTCCCTGATGACTTTGACGCTCTTGTGGAGGCAAGAAGAAGGCTTGTTTTTGATGAGTTTTTTCTCTTTATCATGGGCATGCGGTATCAGAATAAAAAGCAGCAGAAGGACAAAAATGAGTTTGAGTTTACGGATGATGCTTTTATAGACGGACTGATTGAGAAGCTTCCGTATGAGCTGACAGGCGCGCAGAAGAAGACGATAGATGAGATAAAGCAGGATATTAAAAGTCCTTATGTGATGCAGAGGCTTATTCAGGGCGATGTGGGCTCAGGAAAGACGATTGTTGCTTTTCTTCTTATGGCGTGGGCGTCAAAATGTGGCTATCAGTCTGCCATAATGGCTCCGACGGAGGTGCTTGCAAACCAGCATTATGAGACGTTTTGCTCACTGGTTGGTCAGTTTGGACTTGACAGTCCTGTTGTGCTTCTTACCGGCTCCATGACGGCAAAGCAGAAAAGAGAGGCCTATGCGCGCCTTGAAAACGAGAAAAATGCGCTTATTATAGGCACTCATGCGCTCATACAGGAGAAAGCGGATTTTTCCAATCTGTCGCTTGTTATCACAGATGAGCAGCACAGATTTGGCGTGAAGCAGAGAGAGAGCTTCTCGGATAAGGGAAGAAAGCCACATATACTTGTGATGAGTGCCACTCCGATACCGCGTACGTTAGCAATAATCATATACGGTGATATGGATATCTCTGTCATAAATGAGGTGCCGGCAAAGAGACTTCCTATCAAGAACTGTGTGGTTGGCACAGCGTTCAGGCCAAAGGCCTACAGCTTCATCGAGGAGCAGGTGAGAGCCGGCCATCAGGCGTATGTTATATGCCCTCTTGTGGAGGAAACCGAAAACTCGGAAGGGGAAAATGTCACAGACTATGCAAATATGCTTAAAGCGGCACTGCCAAAGGATATCACTGTAGATGTGCTTAACGGCAGGATGAAGAGCAAGGCAAAGGATGAGGTGATGCAGCGCTTTGCAAATAATGAGTCGCAGGTGCTTGTGTCCACAACAGTCGTGGAGGTTGGTGTAAATGTGCCCAATGCAACTGTCATGATGATAGAAAATGCAGACAGGTTTGGACTTGCACAGCTTCACCAGCTAAGAGGCCGTGTGGGCAGGGGAGATGCACAGTCGTATTGCATTTTCATCAATTCGTCAAATTCAAAGAAATCAAAAAAACGTCTGGAGATACTAAATAAATCAAATGATGGCTTTTATATAGCAAGTGAGGATTTAAAGCTCAGAGGTCCCGGGGATTTCTTTGGAATCAGGCAGAGTGGAGATCTTGCATTTGCACTTGCGGATGTGTATCAGGACAGCGATGTGCTAAAGGAAGCATCTGAGATGGTGGATGAGGTGCTTGAAGCAGACCCGGCGCTTTGTACAGCGGAAAACAGAATACTGAAAAAGAAAATGGATGAATTTGCAAAAGAACAGTTAAAGAGGATGAATCTGTGATGAGCTTAAATGGCTAAAATAAAAGCTGATATAGCATGCATGACTATGCATGTGTATATCAGCTTTTTACTTTAAGCGTTTTGGAATGGTTATGAAATTGTTATGAAATAAGTATTATCTGCTTACTCAATCTGCCTGATATCGGATATATCCGGGTGAATCGTGAGAGAATAGTTTGTGTAATACACGACAAAGCCGGCTGCGGCACCGTTTGGCTTTTTGACATTTTTCTTTTGCAGATAGTCTATCTCTACCTTGTCGGCATTTTTGCCCTTTGAGTAGTAGCCCGCGAGCTTGCCGGCCTCCTCAAAGGTGCTGTCCGGCAGCTCTTTGTTTTCAGCTTTTACAATGACATGTGAGCCGGGCATGCCCTTGGCGTGGAACCACCAGTCGTTTCCGGTTGCCAGCTTGAAGGTGAGCTCATCGTTCTGGTAGTTGTTTTTGCCAACGTACATATCAAAGCCGTCTGATGAGATATAGTGGAATGGTTTGCTCTTTACCTTCTGTTTCTTTGAACCCTTACCTTTTTTGATAAAACCGTATTCTATCAGCTCATCCTTTATCTGGACGAGGTCGTCAGCGCTTAAAGCGATATCCAGTGAATTCTGAATTGATTCGAGATGGTCTATCTGACCTTTTGTTTCAAGAATCAGCTCGTTCAATGCTTCGGCAGTACGTTTCATCTTTCCGTATTTGTCAAAGTATTTCTGCGCGTTCTCGGCAGGAGTTTTTGTGCTGTCGATAGGGATTTTGATGATTTTGTTGTCATCATAATAGTTTGCTGCTTCAAGAAACTTGTCGTCCGGTGTAAGTCCGTAGCCGAATGCGTTGATAAGCTCGCCGTACACCTTGTACTTTTCGCGTTTTTCGGAGTCCTTAAGCTGCTTCATCTGCAGGGAATATTTCTTCTGGTTTCGCTCCAGGAGGGTATTTACGTGTTTTCTCAGGTCGGCTGACTTCTGGCGTATACGTGTATAGGTGTTTCTCTCAGAGTAGTAAAGCTCTAAAACCTCTGATATGGATTCATATTTTGTGACCGTTAAATCGCTATACTGAGTCAGCTCTATTGAAGAAAATTCCTTTGGTTCATTGCCGTCACGCACGATATTCGGCGTAAAACGATTATTTTTTATGTCCTCCATCATCCATGTGAAGTTGCTTCCCAGGTGCAAAAGCTCATCGTGTGAGTAGGCAGCTACAGGGGAGTCCGCGTCAAGGCCTGCCCGGTGAGCCAGCTCATTTGCCACAAGTGGGCTGATGCCGGAAAAGGATGAGTAGATAGCCTTTGAAACAGTAAGCGGCTTTGCTGATATAATATCCACAAACTGCTTCGAATCTACAGTCAGAGGATTATATTTATCCTCCTGAGTCGCGGGGATGGTGTAGGCTCTGCCCGGAAGCACTTCACGCACAGAGCTTACGGATGCGGGAATACGCTTGGCACTGTCTATTATCGTACCATCGGAGTCGGTAAAGATGATGTTTGAATATTTGCCCATCAGCTCGATAATAAGCACCTTGTGGCATAAATCGCCCATCTCGTTTAAGTGTTCGATTTCAAAGTTTATGATACGCTCCATACCCGGCTGGTAAATCTTTGTGATGCGTCCGTTTGCTATATGCTTTCTTAAAACCATGCAAAATGTAGGGGCAGTGAGAGGGCTTACCTTATTTGTGGGGGTCAGGTAGATGAATGGAAGCGATGCACTTGCAGACATCGAAAGCCTGAACGAGCCGTTTGGTCCCTTTAGGGTGAGAAGCAGCTCATCTGCTTCAGGTTCTGCGATTTTACTGATTTTTGAGTTTAGTATCGTGCTGTTTAGCTCTGCAACTATATTTGAAATGACTATTCCGTCTAAAGCCATGACGTTCCTCCTTATTTCCTATAAATATTCTAAGTTGCTGAATATTTATAATCATGAATATTTATATTATAATATATTTGACGAAAATCTCAAGGAGTTATATAATAAACTCATCTATGCATATGCGAAAGGAAAAATTATGATTAAAAGTATGACCGGCTTTGGCAGATACGAGTACGCAGATGCAAGCCGTAAGATTACAGTTGAGGTAAAATCTGTAAATCACAGATATCTGGATGTCAATATCAAGATGCCTAAAAAGCTCAATTTCTTCGAGAGTGCAATAAGGACTCTGCTTAAGGAGTACATAGAGCGTGGCAAGGTCGATATTTATATCACATATGAGGATTTTACAGAAAATAATCTCTCATTGCAGTATAATAAGGCTCTCGCGGGAGAATATCTTAAGTATCTGAATCAGATGGCGGAGGAATTCGGACTGGAGAATGATATAAGAGTGAGCACGCTGTCGAGATATCCGGAGGTATTTGCGATGGAGGAGCAGCCTGTAGATGAGGATGAGCTGTGGAGCAGTCTTGAGAAGGCTCTTCGCGGTGCATTTGAGCCATTTGTTGAAAGCCGCGTGCGCGAGGGAGAAAATCTTAAAAAAGACCTTTGCGAAAAGCTCGATAATATGGTATCATATGTTGATTTCATTGAGGAGCGTTCGCCACAGATTATTGTCGAATACCGTGCGCGTCTTGAGGAAAAGCTAAGAGAGCTGCTTGCAGACAATCAGCTTGATGATTCAAGAATAGCCCAGGAGGTCACTATTTTTGCGGACAAGATCTGTGTGGATGAGGAGACAGTCAGGCTCAAAAGCCATATCCTTTCCATGAAGGATTCGCTAAATGCCGGTGGCAGTGTGGGAAGAAAGCTTGATTTCCTCGCACAGGAGATGAACCGTGAGGCGAATACCATCCTTTCAAAGTCCAATGATCTTAAGATTTCTGACACAGGCATCAGTCTTAAAACTGATATAGAAAAAGTCAGGGAACAGATTCAAAATATTGAGTAATTTTAGGAGATTGTGATGAGTAACACAGGAAAATTAGTTGTTTTTTCAGGCTTTTCGGGTTCCGGAAAGGGTACTATCATGAAGGAGCTTATGGCAAAGCATGGTGATGATTATGCACTGAGCGTATCAGCCACGACCAGAGGTCCAAGGCCGGGTGAGGAGCATGGCAGAGAGTATTTCTTTATCTCAGAGGAAGAATTTGAACAGATGATAAAGGCAGATGGACTGCTTGAGTATGCCAAGTATGTAGATCATTATTACGGCACACCAAAGTCATATGTCAATGAGCAGCTTAGCGCCGGAAAGAATGTGATTCTTGAGATAGAAATCCAGGGAGCTTTAAAGATAAAGAAGCAGTTTCCTGATACGGTGCTTATGTTTGTGTCAGCGCCGAGTGCAGATGAGCTTAAGGACCGGCTTATAGGAAGAGGCACAGAGACAAAAGAGGTCTGTGCACAGAGACTTTCAAGAGCATATGAGGAGTCTTTAGGCATAGAGAAATATGATTATTTAGTGGTAAATGATAAGCTTGACGATTGTGTAGAGCTTGTGAATGATATCATCCACAGCTCTGACGACACAAAAAAGAATCAGGATTATCTGGTATCATCAAATATAGATTTTATAAATAAAATGAGAAAAGAGCTTTTAAGCTTTTCGAAAGGAGATAAATAATATGATACATCCATCGTATGTAGAGTTAATGAAGGTAGTAAACAACAATGTAGAGATAGGTGAAGAGCCGGTAGTAAACAGCCGTTATTCTATCGTTATTGCTGCAGCAAAGCGTGCACGCCAGATTATTGATGGTGCAGAACCACTTATCGCACGCCCTAAGTGCAATAAGCCATTATCTATTGCTGTAGAGGAGCTGTACACGGGAGCTGTCAGAATCGTCTCAGATGATGAGGATTTAAACGAAGGCGAAGAGGCTTAATCTAGGAGGGGAAAGGCTGTTTTGTCTTTCCCTTTAATTGTAAATACTTACATTTGAGAGGTACTATGAAATTATTATTTATTTCGCTTGGATGCGATAAAAACCTTGTGGATTCAGAGTATATGATAGGCATGCTTGCAAATGACGGCATTGAGATGACCGATGATGAGACACAGGCTGATATCATTATCGTAAACAGCTGCTGCTTCATAGGTGATGCAAAGGAGGAGAGTATCAATACAATTCTCGAGATGGCTCAGTATAAGGAGACCGGCAAATGCAAATCACTTATTGTGACAGGCTGTCTGGCACAAAGATACAAGGATGAGATTTTTAAGGAAATCCCGGAGGTTGATGCCATACTTGGTACCAATTCATATGATACTATAGTTGAAGCTGTCCATGAGACACTTGAAAAACACAGATACAGCAATCTGCACACCTTAGAGGGACTTCCCAGCATAAAGACAAAGCGTATTGTCACCACAGGAGGGCATTTCGCTTACCTTAAGATAGCAGAGGGGTGCAATAAAAACTGTACCTACTGTGTCATTCCTTCAGTCAGAGGCCGTTACAGAAGTGTGCCGATGGAGGATTTGATTGAGCAGGCGAAGATCCTTGTGGAGCAGGGGGCAAAGGAGCTTATACTTGTTGCCCAGGAGACCACACTTTACGGAGTGGATTTGTATGGTGAGAAGTCACTTCATAAGCTTTTGGATGAGCTCAACAAGATAAGCGGGCTGTTCTGGATAAGGATTATGTACTGCTATCCCGAGGAGATATACGATGAGCTTATAGAGTCCATGATAAAGGATGAGAAGGTATGCCATTATCTGGATATGCCAATCCAGCACTGCAATGACGATATTTTAAGGCGCATGGGAAGAAAAACAACAAAGGCTGAGCTTGTGGAGCGTATCAGAATGCTGCGTGAGAGAATACCTGATATCACACTAAGAACCACACTTATATGCGGTTTCCCGGGTGAGACACAGGATAATCACGAGGAGCTTATGCAGTTTGTAAATGATATGGAGTTTGACCGTCTGGGAGCCTTTACGTATTCCCCGGAGGAGGGCACAAAGGCAGCTGCAATGCCTGACCAGATAGATGAGGATATAAAGACTGACTGGCAGGCTGATGTCATGGAGCTTGAGGAAGAGGTCATTTTTGATAAAAATGAGACACTAAAGGGTAAAGAATTATATGTTTTCATAGAGGGCAAGGTGGCTGATGAAAATGCTTATATCGGCCGTACATACAGAGATGCACCGAATGTTGACGGATATATATTCATCAACACTGATGAGACACTTATGACCGGCGATATATGCAAGGTTATGGTGACCGGTGCGTATGAATATGATTTGATAGGAGAACTTGTAAAATGAATTTACCAAACAAACTTACAATCTTAAGAGTGATACTTATTCCGTTTTTTGTATTTTTCCTTATTTCACCGTTTTTTGACGGATACGGAAATTATATAGCACTTGCGATATTTATCATTGCAAGTCTGACCGATATGGCTGACGGAAAAATTGCAAGAAAATACAATCTTGTTACCAATTTCGGCAAGTTTATGGATCCGCTTGCAGACAAGCTGCTTGTATGCTCTGCAATGATATGTCTTGTTGATTTAAAGCTTATCCCTGTATGGGTTGTGCTTATTATCATTGCAAGAGAGTTTATCATAAGCGGTTTCAGACTGGTTGCATCTGACAATGGAATTGTCATTGCGGCAAGCTACTGGGGAAAGTTTAAGACAACCTTCCAGATGCTTATGGTTATTGTTATTATTTTTAATATCAATCTAAAGCTTAGCTGGTTAAATATCCTTGGAACACTCCTCATATATGTGGCACTTGTACTCACAGTTGTTTCACTTATTGACTATATCGCAAAGAACAAGGATGTTTTAAAGGACCAGAAATAGACTATAACAGGGAGAAAAGTATGAGAATAATAGCAGGAACGGCGAGAAGCCTCCCTCTAAAGACTATTGAGGGAAAAGATACAAGACCGACTACTGACAAGACGAAGGAGACTCTTTTTAATGTCATGCAGTTTGATGTTCCCGGAGCATATTTTTTAGATCTGTTTGCCGGAAGCGGACAGATAGGACTTGAAGCGTTAAGCCGCGGTGCAGCCTATGCTGTATTTGTGGAGAATTCAAGAAAAGCCGCTTCATGCATCGAGGACAATATCCATTTTACAAAGTTTGATAAGGTCTCAAGACTTATGATGACGGATGCTGTCACGGCAGTACGTACGCTTGAGGGCAAATACAAATTTGATATCGTGTTTATGGACCCGCCATACAATAAGGAGCTTGAAAAGGAAGTGCTTATTACACTTTCGGACAGCGATATATTAAAGGATGATACACTTATCGTGGTTGAGGCTTCAAACGATACTGATTTTGATTATCTCACAGAGCTTGGCTATGAGATAGTCAAAGAAAAAATCTATAAGACAAACAAGCATGTTTTCATAAAGCGTGCATAGGAGATACAATATGAAGGTAGGAATTTATCCGGGAAGCTTTGATCCGGTGACATTTGGACACTTGGATATAATAGAGCGTTCAGCCAAAATAGTTGACGAGCTGGTTGTCGGAGTACTCAATAATAGTGCAAAAAACTCGTTGTTTTCTTTGGAAGAACGTGTTAGTATGATAAAGGAAATGACAGCACACATACCAAACGTCAGGGTAGGGTGCTTCGAAGGACTTTTAGTTGACTACATGAAGAAAATCGATGCAACAATCATAATAAGAGGATTGCGTGCAGTGACAGATTTTGAGTATGAGCTGCAGATTGCACAGGCTAACGGAGTGCAGAATCCGGAAATAGAGACGGTTTTTCTCACCTCGAGCCTCAATTATTCATATTTAAGCTCTACAATTGTCAAGGAATTTGCATCATACGGAGGAGATATATCAAAGTTCGTACCTGAACAGTTCATTGATAGAATTTATGCCAAATACAATATTACCAGGTAAGGAGACAGTATTTATGAGCAGTAAAATGGAACAGATTATTGAAGAAATCGAAGACTATATTGATGGCTGCAAGCCGTCACCTATTTCAAGAAACAAGATTCTTGTCAATCGTGAACAGTTAGAGGAGCTTCTTTCAGAGCTTCGTACAAAGACTCCTGAGGAGGTCAAGAGATATCAGAAGATTATCAGTAATAAGGAGGCTATCCTTGCTGATGCACAGGCGAAGGCTGATCAGATAATCGCGCAGGCTCAGATTCAGACAAATG
>OGDY01003812.1_pt1 | contig 11193 bp, 8 predicted proteins | sample 1570341 | NCBI WGS metagenome assembly OGDY01 (sample SAMEA2581972, study PRJEB24529) | metagenome | biome: Human gut stool | place: China | collected 2011 | reverse complement strand
CGACCAAGGACGGCGACCAGGACGTGCACGAGCTGTTCCTGGGCAACTACTTCGCCCAGACCAAGGCCCTGGCCTTCGGCAAGACTGCCGACGAAGTGCGCGCTGAGGGCACCCCGGAAGAGATCGTCCCGGCCCGCGTGTTCACCGGCAACCGTCCGACCACCTCCATCTTCGGCGTGGCTCTGACCCCGTTCGCGCTCGGCGAGCTCATCGCCCTGTACGAGCACATCACCTTCGTCGAGGGCACCGTGTGGGGTCTGGACTCCTACGACCAGTGGGGCGTCGAGCTCGGCAAGCAGCTTGCCAAGCAAATCACCCCGGCCATCTCCAAGGATGACGAGGCTCTGGCCGCCCAGGATCCGTCCACCCAGTCCCTGATCAAGTTCTACCGCGCGAACCGTGAGTTCTGACCTTTGGGCAGAACGCTGTGCCTGGTGTCGCGCGCGACTCTTTCTCTGAGAGCCGCCACGAACAGCCCGCTGGGCTGTTCGTATCGCGAGTCCTGACTCACGATCGGCGCGCATAAAGCCGCGTGACGTGTGGCTGAACGAGATGCCCCATCCGTGTCTTGCGGATGGGGTATTTTTGATTATTGCTGTGCCGAAAGGCGGGACGCCGCATAATCCCGCTTTTCTTCAGGTCCAGCCGGAACGTCCGAAGGTAGCTGCGGACGTGCGCAATCGCAATATTTCCGGCGGATCGGCAACCCTTCGCAGGCAGACCTGCGGAGCGGAAGAACAGGCCGAGACGGCAATCGCAAGAACGTCGTACGAGGCCCTTACCTGTGCGCCGATATGCGGCGGCGACTCGAGGAAACACAATGGTTAACGCTATTGAGGCATTTGACGCCAAGCACATGAAGCCGGCCGAGGAAATCCCGGCTTTCCGTCCCGGTGACACCGTCGAAGTCAACGTGAAGATCAAGGAAGGCAACAACTCCCGTATCCAGGCCTTCACCGGCGTGGTGATCGCTCGTCAGGGCGGCGGCGTTCGTGAGACCTTCGTGGTCCGCAAGATCAGCTTCGGCACCGGTGTCGAGCGCCGCTTCCCGCTGCACTCCCCGGTCATCGATTCCATCAAGGTGGTCCGCAAGGGCCGCGTGCGTCGCGCCAAGCTGTACTACCTGCGCAACCTGCGCGGTAAGGCCGCTCGTATCGTCGAGCGCCGCGACAACTCCGAGAAGTGAGTTCGAATCGCAAATAAAGCGTGAAATCGGCTCTTCGGCAACCCGTCGAGGAGCCGATTTTCTATATTGGGCCGCTATGATAGGGGCCAGTGCGTGAAACCGGACGGTAAGGAATCCCATGAAGCATGCCAGAAGAAGAGTCGAAAGCGAGGAAAGCTTCGGCTTACGAGACACCCTGATCTGGTGCGGCATACCCATCGTCATCGTGCTGCTGGTGCGCATGTTCCTGTTCGGCTTCTACGTGATTCCGTCCGGCTCCATGCTGAACACCATCGAACCGGGCGACCGGGTCATCACCAGCAAACTCACCCCCAAAGTCTTCAAGCTTCAGCGCGGCGACGTGGTGGTCTTCAAGGACCCTGACCATTGGCTGCAGCAGGAGAACAGCGGCCGATTCGGCGGCGACTACCTCATCAAACGACTTATCGGCCTGCCCGGTGACACCGTGGCCTGCGAGGGGCCCGGCAAGCCGGTCACGGTCAACGGCGTGGCCATCGACGAAACTTCGTACATCCGCTCCGGCGTGGACCCCAGCTCCTTCGCGTTCAGTGAAAAAGTGACTGCGGGACATGTGTTCGTCATGGGCGACAATCGCGCCAATTCCGCTGATTCCCGCTACCATCAGGACGATTCCTCGCACGGCCTCGTGCCGGTTTCCGACGTGGTCGGCGTCGGTCTGGTCAAGTATTGGCCGCTGAACCACATCAGCACGCTGGACGCGCATCACGACGTGTTCAGGGACGTGCCGGAAGGATCTGCCGACTGATGTCCGTTTCCATAGTGCCCACGCTGGATATGGAACGGGCGATCGCGGCCTCCGGCTACGACGTGATCGTCGGCTTCGACGAGGTCGGCCGCGGCTCGCTCGCCGGTCCCGTCATGGTCGGCGCCGCCGCAATCCGCACGTGCGACCTGGCCGGTCCGTCGCCGCTGCAAGTGCCCGACGGCGTGGCCGATTCCAAAATGCTGACGGAACACCGCCGCGAAGCCATTTTCGAAGAGCTTAAATCGTGGTGCGCGTCCTGGGCGGTCGGCTCGGCCAGCAACACGGAAATCGACGATTGGGGCATCTCCTATGCGCTTGGCATCGCCGCATTGCGCGCACTCGGCCAAGCGGAAGAGAAACTCGGCATCGACGGCGATGGCATGCTTGACGGCAAGCCGGTGAAGGTCGGTGCGATCCTCGACGGACCGAACGACTACATCACCAAAGCGCTGAACACCTTCGACGCGCCTGACGTGCCGGTTCCTGCGGAAGTCTCTACCAAAGTGAAGGGCGACAGGTACTGCGCCACCGTGGCCACCGCAGCCGTCATCGCCAAAGTCACGCGAGACCGGCTCATGGTCGAACTGGGAGCGCAACCCCAATATGAACCCTATGAATGGGCCCACAACAAGGGTTACGGTTCGGCCGCACACCGTGACGCCATCGCTGAATTCGGGCCCAGCGACCTGCACCGCCTCTCCTGGCATCTCGTCTGACATACGGCATCTCATCCGCAGTCCGCGATTACGCTAATCCTTGCGGATGATGCATGCCGGAAGGAAACCTGTAAGTTCATCCCGCCGTCTGATGGCCGGGACCAATCCGTTTCCGTACCGTAGGAAACATGGAACACATACTTCACGCGACCGATCTGGTCATGGATTATTCGACCCAACAGGCGACACCGAACGCCGCACACATGCTGGCGCTCAATCACGTGGATTTCGGCATCCAGGCAGGCGAAAGCATCGCGGTCATGGGACCGTCCGGTTCCGGCAAATCGACGTTACTGCACGCACTCGCCGGCATCATCACCCCGACAGCCGGCAATGTGATGTTTCGCGGTGCCAACCTGGCGCGGTTGAGCGACGCTGACCGCACCAAACTGCGCCGCAGCGCCTTCGGCTTCGTCTTCCAATCCGGACAGCTGCTGCCGGAACTGCCGGCCATCGAAAACATCGCGTTGCCGATGATGCTGGGCGGCGCAAGCTACCAGCAGGCCACCGACACGGCCATGCTATGGCTGGAACGATTGGGATTGCGCCAGCTCGCGCAACAACGTCCCGGCGAAATGAGCGGCGGCCAGATGCAGCGCATCGCCATCGCACGTGCGCTCGCCGCGCAGCCGGCAGTCATCTTCGCCGATGAACCGACCGGCGCGCTCGACCAGACCACCGGCCACGAAATCATGAGCATTCTCATGCGGACCGCACGACAGACCGGCGCGGCCGTGGTCGTGGTGACGCACGATTCGAACGTGGCCGCATTCTGCGATGCCACCGTTACCATGCGTGACGGCAGGCTGAGCTCGCCGCAGCAATCCCAACCTACCGCCGGAGGCGCACGATGAACATGTTCCGATTATGGCGATTGTTCCACCGCTCCGGCACCCGCGGCACATCCAGCCGCACCTCTGCGCTGGCCATCGTTGCCTTCGCCTCCGCAACCGCCATCTTCCTCACCGTGCTCGGAGGCCTGCATGGCTTCATCTGGCGGGCCTCCGCCGACCACACGTTCGGTTGCATGATCAATTCCAACAGGTGCGCGCCCGGTACATACGAAACATGGTCCAAAACCCTGGCGCACGCCGACAAGCTCGTCGCCACGGTCGGCGACGGCCATTGGACGGCCGACCAGGCCACAGCCGTCATGAACACCTATTCCGACGGCTATGTGCTGCTCGCCGCATTCGCCAGTCTGCTACTCATCGTGCCGTTCGTGGCGCTCGCCGGCTCGGCGGCCCGTCTCGCGGCCTCCCGCAGGGACGCACGTCTCGCCGCACTGCGACTTGCGGGCGCCACCACCGCGCAGGTCACGAAACTCACCGCGCTCGATGCGGGTGGCCAGGCTCTGCTTGGCGCGCTGGTCGGCATGGCCGGCTACTTCGCGCTGATACCGGCGATCATGCTGCTCGACTTCCAAAACCAGCATTTCACCTTCGAACAGTTGTGGGTGGGACTGCCTGCTCTGGCGGCCGTGACCGTCGGAGTCACGCTGCTTGCCTTGGTCTCCGCGCTGGTCGCCCTACGCCGCGTGGCCATCACCCCGCTTGGCGTGATGCAACGTACCGGACAACCCATGCCGTCCGCATGGCGCGCACTGATTTTCCTTGCCGTGTTGGCCGTAGGCTACCTGCTGCTCAACAGCATCTCCGCATTCGCGCACTTGGGTCAGATGGTGGTCTACGCCATCATCTTCGGCGTCTTCTTCCTCGGTTTCGCCATGGTGAACGTCGTCGGTACCTGGGTGGTGGCGATGCGCGCCAGATCGCGTGCGAAACACCCGAAGGACGCGGCCACTATGATTGCCATGCGCCGTATCCTCGACAATCCCAAGCGTGCTTGGCGTAACGTGTCCGGTGTGGCGCTCGCTGTGTTCATTGCGGGGATGACGTCGGTGTGCGGATTGCTTGCCACCGGAATCGGAGGCAACCACGACCCGTTCGACCCATCTATGCTGTACATGCGCGATATAGCGATGGGTGGTTTCCTGACGCTCGCCTTTGCCGCGGTGCTCGCCGCCGTCAGTTCCGGCGTGATGCAGACGGGCAACGTCTACGACCAGGCCGACGAGTACCGCATGCTTGCGTTGGAAGGCACGGATGAGGCGACGCTCGACAAGGCACGCATGATGGAAGTGATCACCCCGCTCAACACGGTGATGGCCGTTTCATTAGGGTGCTCGGTGTTGTTGCTGTTTCCGATTCTGGCAACGTCGTTGCTCAATCCGGCTTCGTTGCTTACGTTGGCCGCGGGAATCGGCTTGTGTTATGCGCTGATGGTGCTCGGAGGGTGTGCCGCGAATCATGCGGCGCACGGGCTCGGTCATGCCGGCTACCGTATGGACGATTGATGGCCTCGCCGCGGCGGTCGTGGATACCGCGGCGAGGACTGGCGAGGTCAGCCGAGGAGCACCGCGATGATTGCGATGAAAATCGGCGATGACAGCGTCGAGAACAGAATGCCGTCGCGTGCGAACGACAGACCCACGTTGTACCGCGCCGCGTAGTTGTAGACGTTCTGGCCAGTCGGCAGAGCGGCGAGCACCACGCACGCGTACAGCGTGGCGCCGCGGAAGCCCATCACGAAATACGACAGCAGGAACGCGATGATCGGCATCACAATGTTCTTCAAAGCGGCCACCGTGAACACCGCCGGAATATTCGACTTGTCCTGCAACGGCTTCGTGCCGTGCAAGGACATGCCGAACGCCATCAGAATCATCGGCACCGCGGAATTGCCGATCATATCGATCGGGTCGTAGATGAAGCTCGGAATCACGAAATAGCCGACCTTCGCGGAAATCGCGGACACCACAATGCCTAGAAGCGAGCCGATGAGCAGCGGCTGATGCAACGGCTGCTTCAAAATCTCCTTCGCGGAGACCTTGCCTTTGGTGGTCACGTCGAGCACGGTCAGGCCGATCGGCGTGAACACCGCCTGCTGCATGACCAGAATCGGTGCGACAAGCGCCGGATTGCCCAGAATGTACGTGGCGATCGGCAGGCCGATGTTGTTGGAATTGAGGTACAGCGAATTCAGTGCGCCGATGGTGGCGTCCGCGGCCTTCATGTGGAAGAACAGCCGGTTGAGAATCAGAAAGACCACGCCCACCAGCAGCGCCGAAAAAAACGCCACGACGATGGAGGAATGAAAAATCTCGAAGATTTTCTCCTTGGACAGGATGGCGAACATCAGGCACGGACTCGACACGAAGAAGCTAAACCGATTAAGCACCATCTGCGCGCTCGGCCCGCCGATACGCATACGCGCGGCCACATAGCCGGTCGCGATGACGATGCCGATGACGCAGAAACCTTCCATCGCGCTTAACAGACCCGGCATTGCACTCTCCTTTTCGTTGCGGCCGTTGCCTTTCGACCGCTATCTAGTGTGGCACCAAGCGCGCGTCGGTCGTATGCACGTCTCAAAAGCGAGCCCGATACACGATTGACGGCACGTTTTGCCGGATAATGGACGGCATGAGCGAACTTACGATTGGATTTTCCGCTTCCGCCAGCAAACAGGAGCAGTTGAACGAGCTGATGGGGCAGATCATGGGCTGCTATTCCGTCAGCGATGACGAAGGCCCGTTGACGGACGCCGTCGAGGTGTTCCTGAAAAAACAGCCGCATCTGACAGTGCGCAGGCACGGCGACACATTGGTGGCATCCACCGATTTCGGCCGCGAGCGCCGCGTGATTCTTGCCGGCCATCTCGACACGGTGCCGGTGATCGACAATTTCCCACCGAAATGGCTTCAGCCGGGCGATCCGCTGATTCGCGAGGACGTGGCGGCCGGTCATGAGCATGAGCGCGTGATCTGGGGTCGTGGCGCCACCGATATGAAGGGTTCCGACGCGGTCATGCTGTATCTGGCGGCCACGCTGACGGATGCGAAATACGATTTGACGTACGTGTTTTACGACCATGAGGAAGTCGCGGCCGAGAAGAACGGCCTGCGCAAGGTGGTCGAGTCGCATCCGGATTGGATTACCGGCGATTTCGCGATCATCGGCGAGCCGACCGATTGCGGCATCGAGGGCGGCTGCAACGGCACGATGCGATTCGACGTGATCACGCACGGCGTTGCCGCGCATTCGGCCCGCGCCTGGATGGGCAAGAACGCGATCCACGCGGCGGCCGAGATTCTGAACCGTTTGAACGCACATGAGAACCGCGCCATCGAAGTAGATGGCCTGACCTATCAGGAGGGCCTGAACGCCACGCTGATTTCCGGCGGCAAGGGTACCAATGTGATTCCCGACGAGTGCCGTGTGCACGTCAACTACCGGTTCGCGCCGGACAAGTCGCTCGCCGAGGCGAAGGCGCTGATGATCGGCGCGGATGCGGGCGCGAAACTTGGCAACGGCGAGCATCAGGCCACTGGTGGCGTGTTCGAAGGCTTCGGCATCGAGATGAAGGACGAATCGCCGAGCGCACGTCCGGGCCTCAATTCGCCGCTTGCCCAATCGCTGGTATCGCTTGTCAAGGAACGTACCGGTCGTGACCCGCTTGCCAAGCTGGGTTGGACGGATGTGGCGCGTTTCGCGATTCTGGGCATTCCGGCCGTGAATCTCGGCGCGGGTAGCCCGCTGCTGGCTCACAAGCAGGACGAGCAGTTGCCGGAGACCGATCTGCTGCTCATGGCCGACCTGCTGGAGGACTGGCTGCGTTGAATCGCCGTTGAGTCGTTGCTGAGCTGCCGTTGAATCGCCGGTAATTCGCTGCCGCGGGCTTGCCGCAGAACCACTATTGGTCCACCGTTGAACCGCTGCTGAACCACTATGCCGGCGCACGTTCATTCACGGCGTGTCAACGCGAATCATTGGAAAACGGAGCGTGCAGGGGGAATAAATTTCCCGTCCTGTCACGCTCCGTTGTTTTTTGTGTCATACTTATAGACGGTGGTTCTGCAAGACCGCCGACGCATCCGATGGCGTTGATCCCCTCGCGTGAATGTTCTGTGAGTCGCGAGCGCAGGTGTCCGCCGTCGCATGATGAAGACTTTTGACGGAAGTTGCTTCCTACGGGCGCCATGATGCGCGGCCACGGTGAGAGCGTGGTGTGAGAACCGTTGGGGCTTGAGTGAAGGCGATGCGATTGCAGCGCGTTGCCGAGGAGCGTTGTGCCTACTACCAATGAGGGCCTCGATCAGGTCGAGGCTGTTGTGTCATCCGATAATTCAACCAATAATGCGGCAAGCAGTGCGGGTTCTGTGTCTGCCGATCCGGCTCCGCGCCGCCGTCGTGGAGGTCGCCGCGTGGTGCGTGGCGTAGGTGCCGCGGGCGCGTCTTTGGAGCTGAAGGTCGAGGAGCATGCCAAAGCCCCCTTGTTTGAGGAACCGAAGCTTGAGCCTGTCCAGCCTGCGCGTGATTCCGCCGATTTCAATGATGCCGATGACGCCGAGCCGTCGCGTCCGCGTCGTCGTCGCGTGACCCGTTACGATGACGACGATGAGATGCGTGACGAACGTCCGCGCCGTCGCCGTCGTTCCTCTGTGGACGTGCGGGACGAGGATGATCGCCCGTCGCGTCGCCGTCGCCGTATCAGCGACGAGCCGCGTGATGACCGTGACGATCGTGACGATCGTGACGAATCATCCGAAGACCGTGCGCTCGACGCCGTCAGCGCGCTGCCGGAAGGCCATGAGACGCGTCATAATCCGCGTCCGATGACGTCGCTGCTGTTCCAGGAGCCGATTCTGCCGGCCGCCCCCGCGGGCCGCGGATCGTCCGACGATGACGATGCTGACGATACGGGCCGCAGAGGTTCGGACGATGCCCGTGACAGCCGTGATGACCGCGACGATGACCGTCCGACTCGTCGTCGCCGCCGTCGCAGCCACGACACGGCCGACACGGACCGCACGGACGCTTCGAATGACGGTCGCGGCCGTGATGATGGCAATGACCGCAACAACGACGCCGAAGACGATGATCATGGCGATTCCCGTCGTTCCCGTCGTTCCCGTCGTCTGAACGCGCAGGAACGTCGTGCCGCTGCCGAAGTGGAGCAGATCGAGGAGGACCTGGTCCTCGATGGCATCACGTATGCGCCGATCGATGACGAGTCCCGCAATGGAAACGATGATGATGACGAGCAGCCGACGCGTACTCGTCGCCGCCGTCGCGGACGCGGCAACCATGAGGAAGCCGACGAGCAGCAGACCTCCGAACGCGAATCCCGTCGCCGTCATGAGGATGACGATGAGGAAGAGGGCACGGTGACCCGTCGCCGTCGCCGCCGCCGTGGAGGGTCGAAGGCCGAGGAATCGGACGAGACGATGTCCCGTCGCTCCCGCAAGCAGCAGTACATCGACGAGATCACCGACGTCGAAGGATCCACCCGTCTGGAAGCCAAGAAGCAGCGCCGCCGCGACAACCGTCGTGAACGCAGCCGTCAGAACCAGCTCATGGAGCAGGACTTCCTGGCCCGTCGCGAACACGTCGAGCGTCTGATGGTGGTGCGCGAACGTGAGCGCCACACCCAGATCTCCGTGATCGAAGACAATGTGCTCGTCGAGCATTACGTGTCCGACATCCAGGAAGTGGCCACCGTCGGCAACATCTATCTTGGCCGCGTGCAGAACGTGCTGCCGAGCATGGAGGCCGCGTTCGTGGACATCGGACAGGCCCGCAACGGCGTGCTGTACGCCGGCGAGGTGAACTGGGATTCCGCACGTCTGGAAGGCCAGCCGCGTCGTATCGAACTGGCGTTCAAGTCGGGCGATCCGGTGCTGGTGCAGGTAACCAAGGATCCGATCGGCCACAAGGGCGCAAGGCTTACCTCGCAGGTCACCTTGGCCGGCCGTTTCCTCGTGCTGGTGCCGTCCGGCGGCATGACCGGCGTGAGCCGCAAGCTGAGCGAGCGTGAGCGCGCCCGCCTGAAGAACATCGTGTCGAAGATCGCGCCGAAGGATATGGGCGTGATCATCCGAACCGCGGCCGAAGGCGCTTCCGAGGAGGCCATCACCAAGGATCTCGAGAACCTGGTGCGCCAGTGGGAACGCATCACCGCCAAGCGCGACGAGTTCCTGCACGGCAAGCGTCCGAAGCTGCTGCAAGGCGAGCCGGACGTGGCCATCCGCGTGGTGCGCGACATCTTCAACGACGACTTCTCCAAGATGATCGTGGAAGGCGACCGCGTGTACGAGCGTATCGAGGAATACCTCGACACGATGGCCCCCGACCTGAAAGACAAGCTCGAGAAGTGGGATCCGGCCGAACATGACGGCAAGGACGTGTTCGACAAGTGGCAGATCGACTCCCAGTTGCGTAAGGGCATGGAACGTCAGGTCTACCTGCCGTCCGGCGGTTCGATCGTCATCGACCGCACCGAGGCCATGACCACCATCGACGTGAACACGGGCCGTTTCATCGGCCGCGGCAAGAGCCTCGAGGAAACGGTGACCCGTTGCAACCTCGAAGCGGCCGAAGAGATCGCGCGACAGCTTCGTCTGCGCGACATCGGCGGCATGGTGATGATCGACTTCGTCGACATGGTCATGCCGGCCAACAGGGATTTGGTGCTCCGCCGACTGGTGGAGTGCCTGGCGCGCGACCGCACCAAGCATCAGGTGGCCGAAGTCACCTCGCTGGGACTGGTGCAGATGACGCGCAAGCGCATCGGCCAGGGTCTGGTGGAGGCGTTCTCCGAGGAATGCCCGACCTGCAAGGGCCGCGGCTTCATCCTCCATGACGAACCGACCGTTTCGGCGGATTACGACGATCCGTACGCCCTGAAGGGCGGCGATCCGTTCGTCAAGACCAACAAGCATGGCCATGGCACGGACGTGCAGGTGCCGAAGGGCTCCTCGCCGGACGTGAAAGCCAAACTCGCGCAGATCGCGGCGGCAGCCGTGGCCGCCAACAATGCGGACCTGGGCGAGGAAGAACAAGAAGAATAAAGGAAAATCCCGGTATGTCAACTTGACACGCCGGGAGCAGACTTGCGGTTGTACGCGGGTATGTGTAAATTAGATTGCTGGTGTCTGGCCGCGAGGCTCGAACGTGCCGGGCAGTAAGCTTTCCAAGTTAATAAAGGAACGGATATGTACGCTATTGTGAAGGCCGGCGGCCATCAGGAAAAGGTCGAGGTCGGTGACGTCATCCTCGTCAACCGTCTCAACGCCAAGAAGGGCGACACCGTGGAGTTCCCGGCTGCCCTCGTGGTGGACGGCTCCAAGGTCATCCTCGGTGCCAAGGATCTCGCCAAGCTCACCGTCAAGGCTGAGGTTGTCAACGATGAGGCCAAGGGTCCGAAGATCAGCATCATGAAGTACAAGAACAAGACCGGCGTTGCTCGTCGCAAGGGCCATCGCCAGCAGCTGACTCTCGTCAAGATCACGGCTATCGCCTGATTCGCGTAGGGTTAGAGTCAAGGACCGAAAGGAACAGACATGGCACATAAGAAGGGCGCGTCCAGCTCGCGCAACGGTCGCGATTCAAACGCGCAATACCTCGGTGTGAAGAAGTTCGGCGGCGAAGCCGTCGTGGCCGGCAACATCATCGTTCGCCAGC
>OGDY01003807.1_pt1 | contig 11213 bp, 8 predicted proteins | sample 1570341 | NCBI WGS metagenome assembly OGDY01 (sample SAMEA2581972, study PRJEB24529) | metagenome | biome: Human gut stool | place: China | collected 2011 | reverse complement strand
AGCCTCTTCACGGTCTGTCAGCAGCATTCCGCCAGAAGATCCGGTGATAATTTTATTTCCGTTAAAACTGATGCAATTATATTTACCAAATGTTCCTGTCTGTCTTCCTTTGTAAGTTGCTCCCATGGACTCAGCCGCATCTTCCACGATAATTGCATCGTGTTTTTCACACACCTGCTGAATCTCATCCACCTTACCGGGTGTTCCATAGAGGTGTGCAACGACCACCAGTTTCACTTCTGGATAGATCTCAAATGCTTTCTCCAACGCAACTGGATCCATATTCCAGGTATCTCGTTCCGTATCAATAAATACCGGAATACCGCCTTCATACACCACCGGATTGACCGTTGCGGCAAATGTCATATCGGAACAGAACACTCTTTTTCCTTCCAGCGCACCATGTCCAACCTCTGGCTGGCCATACAGATCCATTCCTGCTAATTTAATCGCCATATGTAATGCAGCCGTTCCAGATGAAAGCGCTACGGCATGTTTGCAGCCAATCTTTTCGCTGGCACACTTCTCCACCTCGTTAATATTGGCTCCAACGGTAGACATCCAGTTTGTGTCATATGCCTCTTTCATGTACTGAAATTCTTCTCCATGCATAGTTGGAGAACTTAAATATACATGCTGTGCAAGTGGTTCTATTCCATTTTTCTTAAACATTTTATTGCCTCGTTTTCTTATTTTTTCTCAACCCGTTCATTCACCGTCTCCGGCTTCACATAAGTAGGAACAATGATCTTCACTGCATCCTTAATGCTCTCCGAATCCCGGTTCGCGATCTCATAAAGTTCCTGTAATTGATGTTCAAATTTCTCCATATCAAAATCAATCGGTTTTCCAATATGGATCAGTTTATTCGGTGTATCCTGAAGCCCCTCCTCGTTCATCAGAAGCTCCTCATACAATTTTTCACCCGGTCTTAAACCAGTAAATTCAATCTTAATGTCCTCATCAACCTTGTAACCAGACAAACGAATCAGATTCTTCGCAAGATCCAGAATTTTCACCGGTTCTCCCATATCCAACACGAAGATCTCTCCGCCCCTCGCATAGGCTCCCGCCTGAAGTACCAGAGATACTGCTTCCGGAATCGTCATAAAATACCGGATAATGTCCGGATGGGTAACCGTGACCGGACCTCCACGCTCAATCTGTTTTTTGAACAGCGGAATCACACTTCCGTTACTGCCAAGCACATTCCCAAAACGCACGGCTACGAAATCTGTCTTTGATCTGCGGTTATAGGTCTGAATGATCATCTCACAGATGCGCTTGCTGGCACCCATGATATTGGTTGGGTTGACTGCCTTATCCGTGGAAATCATCACAAATTTCTTCACACCATACCGATCTGCCGCCTGCACAATCTTCCATGTGCCAAGCACGTTATTCTTAATTGCCTCGTTCGGACTCTCTTCCATGAGAGGCACATGTTTATGTGCCGCTGCATGATAGATAATCTCCGGCTTGTAATGTTCAAAAATCCAGTTCATACGATTCGTATTCCGCACGGATGCGATCAGCACAACAAGATCCAGCTCCGGAAACCGGACTTTCAGTTCGTTTTGCACATCATAGGTCGTATTCTCGTAAATATCCACAATAATCAGCTGTTTTGGCTTGTGTGCGGCAATCTGCCGGCACAATTCGCTTCCGATAGAGCCACCGCCCCCTGTAACCATTATGATTTTCCCAGAAACATAATCCATGATAGACTGCAGATCAACCGTCACCGGATCCCGCCCAAGAAGATCATTGACATCTACATCTTTTAATTTGCTGACGCTGACATCGCCGTTTACAAGCTGGTAAATGCCGGGCAGACGTTTCAATGTGCATCCGGTTTCTTTGCAGATATCAAGAATCCCCTTGATCTGTTTCTGCGTGGCCGATGGCATGGCAATGATGATCTCATGCACATGCAGTTCTTCGACTTTTTCCAGAATATCGCTCCGATCTCCTACGACTTTCGCTCCATGAATATAATTGCCGATCTTGTTCCGGTCATCATCAATCACACCAACAACCTTCTTTTTCACATAGCGGCTGTTGTTGATTTCTTTAATGATCTGGTTTCCTGCATCCCCTGCTCCGATCACAAGTACATTCCGTCTGTACACACCGGCTCTGCGCATATTGCGAAGCACACGCAGTCCGCGGTAGGAATATCTGCATCCCATGACAAATACAAACAGAAACAATCCATACAGAATGTAAAAGCTTCTTGGCACCGGGTACATATCCCCCCAGTTCCGAAGCAATATCAGCACTGTCACAACAACGGTATCCAGAATACATGCTGAAACCACATACATCATTTCCAGTGCTCCCGCATAGCTCCAAAGACTGGAATACAGCCGGAGCATCCAGAAAATGATCAGTGTAACAATGATCATAAAAGGAAGTGCTCTCCACACTTCATCCATATATTGAAACGGTACGCTTTTGATATTCAGATCAAACCGAATCAATAACGCAACTATGCTTGCAGCAAACACTGCAAGCACGTCGTAGCACATCAGAAAAATCCGTCTGATCAGTAATTGTTTATCTTGAATGATTTTTTTCATAATTTCAATCTGTTATTTTTGATTCTTTCTCTGTTTTCTCGATTGTTTTTTCGATGATTTCTTCCTGACTGAGGATTCTGTCACTCCTGCCCCTTGAGTATTCTGTACCATCTGCGCGGTATCTGCTTTTGCACTCTCTGCTGCTTTTGGAATACTCTGTTTTACGGCAGTATCGCTTTCTGCAGAAACCGCTGTTTCTTTAACAAAAAGATTTTCTTTCTTTACGAGCATCCGGTTCACTGCAAGTCCCAGGCCAAGCATACCCCAGAATACCGGAGCGGTACATACATTGGAATCATTTGCGATACCTGCAATCATATACACCATCACTGCCGCAAATAATCCAAATCCAACCCAGCTGATACTCTCGTGCAGATCCACTCTGCGGTAAATGCGTATCGACTGTACCAGATACCAGAACAGAAATACCAGAAGTGCCAGGGTACCGATCAGTCCGGTTTCCACCCACTGCTGCAAATACCAGCAATGAGCTTTTACGTCATAGCTGTTTGCACCGTAAACATAGTTCTGGCTGATATAATCTTCCTGTGGCACTTCAAACATATAGGTATTTGCCCCACTCCCCATAAAAGCATGCTTTCCAAGAAGCGGAATTGTTTTATTCCAGATATGTCCTCGATTGCTCATTGCATCATCCAAAAATACGTTTGAAACCTTCGGATTCTCAAACTTCACTAATTTTCCTGCAGGATTGAGATATTCATATCCGTCCGTATCATTTTTTGAGAAATCCCATTCGACACCATCTATGATCATCTTTATTCCTGCTGTATTATCGGTAAACATGATCGGCTGAATCTGTACATTTGCAAACCGTTCATCATTGAGGGCCAAAATATGATTTTCCTGATCTACCTCTGTTGTCTGAATCTCCTGACCATCTGCATCTTTGCATACCACGGTGATTACACCGTTGCTCCCCAGATCATAGGACACATACAGAGGATTATTCCAGATATCAAGTTCCACATCATCTGTGTTTGTTTTGATATCGTTTAAAGAGAACTGATCTTTCATATGATAGGTTCCAACAACCGTCTTTTTAAGAGTTTGACCGATGCCTGTCGTATTTGCCAGCACTCCTGCTGCAATCACTCCAATGACAACTACAACAATCCCGGCTGCAAATAATTTTTTCTTCCGACTGAGTAAAACCAATGCGAGAATCACAGCACCAATTGCCAGTGCAATAAATCCGGAAGAACTTCTGCTACCAACCAGTGCTACAATGCAAAAAATCTCTGCAACCGCGATTACAAGACGATGCCACATCTTTTTCGCCCCAATAAACAGGCAGACCAGCAATGGTATCAGCATGCCAAAATAAAATGACAAAAAGTTAGGATTGTAAAGAGTCGTATACGCAGTCTTATCTGCGAAATTAAAGGAAATCTTATCTAACTGGTTCCACCAGCTTGTGTCCGTCATCAGATGTTTGCCCAGAGATGTCTTAAAATAATCCAATCCAAAGACCTGGAAAAATCCAATCAGAGTAACAATTGCGATTCCAATGCCGGACCAGCGCAGGATTACCTCTATCTGTTTTTCTTCCTGTACATAATTATAGACATAATAACACAGTATCATATAGACAAATACAACCCATACAGGCTCAAAAAGTTCATATGTACCATGTGCCACCCAGTATTTGTGACTGGAAAACAGGGCAGACATTGCAACAAACAATGCATACACCATCAGAAAATAAAAGGAATTTTCAAATGCAAACTCCTTTTTATTCAAATACCGGATCAGTAAAATTGCGAGCATTACAACTCCCACAAGGATGATCGCAATCATCTTCCATGCAAAAAAGAAGTCCGTCTGTTTTGCGGCGCTCTCCGGATACCAGTCAAACTGTGCCAGATTTGTGTCATAAACAAAAGAATGCACAATGATTGGAATCAATCCGATCAACAAGATAACGGGAATCAATATCTTATTTGCTTTTAACGTGTTTTTGTTTCCATTCGTATTCAAGATTATTTTCTCCTTAACGTTTCATTGCCTATAATCATACCCCAAATTTCGTTTTTTTTCAATCATTCCGGCATGTCGATTTTATTTTTCTTTTTATATAGGTAAAAACACTTTTTTGTTACTTGTGTGTTACTTAAAAATTTAACAAATAAATGTGTATGATTGACACGATAATATAAATTTTTACACACGAAAGGAAGAAAAATGAGATTACCAAACGGATACGGCGGAGTCGTAAAACTCTCCGGCAACAGAAGAAGACCCTACGCAGCGCGCATCACTACGGGCTGGCACATCAACGACATCACGGGAAAGCGCATCCAGCACTACCAGATTCTGGGGTACGCTCCTACCCGGTCGGAAGCTCTGCAGATTCTGGCACGTTACAATAATTATCCCATCGATGGGGAAACGCTGAAATTAACCTTCCGGGAAATTTATCTCCGATGGTCCGAAGAAAAGTTTCCTACCATCTCCCACTCCAACATCAAAGGCTATCGGGCGGCCTTTGCCACTTGTGAAAACATTGCTGATATGCCATTTCACAATTTGAGACTCAATGATTTACAGCAGGTGATTGATCACTGTGGCAAAAACTATCCTACCCTGAAAAAAATCCGTGTTCTTTTTAACCAGCTCTATTCTTATGCCATGAAGCACGAAATTGTCTCAAAAGATTATTCTGCCTATGTAAATATCTCGAAATACAAAGACCGGAATCCAAATAAAAACATACGAAGCTGTTTTTCCACCTCTGAGATTGCTCTCCTGTGGAAACACAAAAACGATCCCTATTGCCAGACAGTCCTCATGCTATTATACAATGGTGTCCGTGTCTCAGAGCTTTTAGATCTGAAAAAAGAAAATGTTCATCTGTCCGAACAATATTTTGATGTCATTGACAGCAAAACCGAAAACGGCATTCGAAAAGTTCCGATTGCTGACAAAGTACTCCCCTTTTACCAGCGCTGGCTTCATGACTGTTCCGATTGTGAATATCTCATCCATACCCTGGACAGCCAGCATTTTACCTATTATATGTATTACCATAATGTTTTCCAGCCTCTGATGTTTCGTCTGCACATCGATCATACACCTCACTGCTGCCGGCACACCACGATTTCCCTGCTCGCCGAAGCACATGTCGATCAGACGACCATCAAAAAAATTGTCGGTCATTCCGGCGCTATGTCCCTGACGGAACGGATTTACACACATCTGGATGTACCTGCGCTGGTCGAAGCCATAAATCAGATTTAATCGCTTCTTGTATGTTGCTTGCGTGTTACTTGTAGAAGTGATTTTGCCCCAAACTCTATTTACAAATCCAGTATTTCCAACACTTCCGTGGAAAATACCATGCGTATTTCCGGTTAAGGTAACTTACAAGACTTCTACAAAGAAGAATGCTAAGGCAAAGACAAAGAAACTTACTTACACACTGAAAGTTGCTAAGGTAGGCGTTGCTTTATCTGGAGATTCAGCAGTAGCAGTTGGAAGCACAACTAAGTTAACAAATACTAAGAAAAATTCTTCAAGAGCTAAGATTACTTACACATCAAGCGATGATTCTATTGCAACAGTAGCAGCTGACGGTACAGTAACTGGTGTTAAGGCTGGTAAGGCAACAATCACAGCTAAGATTACAGTTGGTAAGGATTCTGCCACAACTACTAAGGATGTAGAAGTTAAGAACTATGTTCTTTCTACAGTAGCACAGAACAAGTTAACAGAGCTTACAGCTACTGTTACTGGTAATACAAAGAATCTTAAGCCTACTGATTTCGCAATCAAGAGTGAAGCAACAAACGTTGTTTACCCAGTATCTAAGGTAACAGTTGATTCTAAGGACGCTTCTAAGGTTACATTAACTCTGTTCAGTGAGTTAAAGGATGCAGCTACATATGATGTGACTCTTGATGGAATCACAAAAACATTCGTAGCTTCTGACGGAAAGGTTGCTTCTATCGGTCTTGATACAGCTACTGTTCCATATGCTACTGAAACAGAAGTTAAGTTAGTATCTAAAGATGCTAATGGTGTTATTGTAAAAGAAATGAAGTTAGATGAAACAGATGCTAACTACAGTTTCACAATTGATCCTAAGGGAAATGGATATACAAACGGTTCCAAATTATACTTAAATAAGATTGGTGACACCGCTGAGGCAACAATTGAGTATAAGACTGGAAAGTATGATCAAAACGGTAAAGCCGAAGGAAATATTGGACCAAACAAAGTTACAATTACTGCTGCTGATCAGGCTGCTGTAAATGGTTTTGCTGTAAGAATTGATGCTACTGGTAAAAAATTTGATAAAGCAAAAGATACCAATAAGATTGCAAAGGGTGAAACAAAAGCTGCTTATATCAAAATTACCGATGCAAATGGAAAAGAAGTTTCTGATTATAGTAAATATTCAGTAGAAACTTCTGATAAAACAACATTAATGGTTTCTGGCTCTCTTGCTTCTGATCCTCATTATGTTACAATTACAGCTGTAAAAAATGGTGCTGCATACCTCCTGATTAAGAAAGACAATAAGGTTGTTGGATCTGTAGCTATTGATGTTGTAGCAGAGAGAACTGTAGCAACACTTGAACTTGACAAGTATAGTGTAACAGTTTCTAAGTCCGCCGACTTAAAGAATGCAATTCCTGTTAAGGCAACTGTTAAGGATCAGTATGGTGATGATATTGATGCAACTCTTACAGTAGAGTGCTTATCTACGGACGTAAAGAATTTAAAGGCTGCAAATGTAACTAGTGGTATTTATTATACTTATGATGGAAAGAAAACTGTAACATTTAATTACACAGCCGATGCTGGTAACTATGTTTATAAGATTTCTTATAAGAAAGATGGCAAAGAAGTAGTTGCAAAGACTGTTTCTGTTGCAGTAAAGACTGTAGATCCATCTAAGGTAAATGGTTGGAGAATTGATGTCAACAACGTAGATCTTAAAGTTGACAAAGACAATAAGGATGCTAAGAATGTTGTAATCAAGGTTATCGGAACAAACGATGGTGTTGATGCTAAAGAAGCAACAATTAATTCTTGCGAAGTAAAAGACAAAGATGGTAAGAAAGTAACAACTACACCTAGTGGTTCTGCTATTGTAGTCAAAGCAGTAACAACTGTACCTAGTGGTTCTGCTATTGTAGCAACAAAGGTTCTTCCTGTTGGAACGTACTCTGTAAAAGCAACTGTAACTGGTACTGATGGAAAAGATGTTATTCTTACAACTTCTTTCACTGTAAAAGATACACAGGCTGTAACATCTGTATCCGTACCAAAGAACAGTGTTTCTGCTTCAACAGTTGAAGAAGCATTACAGAAAGCTATTACTGTAACATATGGCGATAAGACATATGGAAAGGCTGAAAACGCTAAGAATGATGACATTATCATTACAAAGGTAACTGGTATCAGCAATGTTCAGGGTGCATTTGATACAACTGGAAAAGATAAGAAAAAGCCAGCTAGCCTTAGTAAGGGTGAATATTTCACGGAAACAAAAGCAACAGTAGATATTGAAGTTGACCCTGGTGTTTTCGTAGTTACAGAAGTTTCTGTACCAGGAGCAATTACAATCGAGTAATATAGTATTTTGATTATTACTTAAAACAATTTGAAAAGAGCTGCTGTACTTGCTGATCTAATTCAGCGGTACACAGCTCTTTTCATTTTAATATAATATTATTTTAGGAGGTAATATGCCTAAAGAAAAATTAAATAATGCTCAAAAACGAGAATTAGGAAGAAAAAATCCTCGTGGAGAAGAGATCTCAAAAATTGCTCATGATCTTGGTGTGTCAAAGTCAACTGTTTATAGAGGAAAAAAAGAAGGAATATTACAAAATCAAAAAGAGGATCTGATACAGGGACTTTTAGATGGAAGTTTAAATCTTGCAGTAAAGTTCAAAAATATAAATGAAAAATAATTTGAAGATCATATTTCAGCACGATACAAAATGGTATCGATCTATAAAATTTTGGCCGTGCAAGGCACGACCGAAAGAACTTGTACAATAGATAAATTTGATTTATCTCAGACTATAGAAACAAAATATACCCAAATCAAACAACTGAATCAATCCCTGTCATCAACCGAGCAAAACCTTTTAATAAAAGAACTCCATAGAGACTGTGACTATTATAACACTCTTTCCGATATAAAAGAAACAATTACCATAGGCTTAATGGGGTTTCCACTCTTGCTTTCTATTTATAGTTTGTGGATTGATAGAAATGGAATTAAATTTTCTGATTATACGTCAACTCTTAAGTATATTTTGGCTTTTTAATATTTTCTGTCTCTTTATCTTCGTCATAACATCAACCTTAAAAAATCACTGGGTAAATAATGCAAAATATCTGCTGGATATTTTGGGAGATGAATAAAATGGACTATCCGCTGTTTAAACGATGCTCATCTACAGATTCTCTCTTCATTTCATATGCAACTAACTGTTTCAAAATTTTCCGTTATATCTCTACTGGGATTTGATATTCTGCTGATACTAAATTTTAGTTTGCACTATTTCTCTTTTACATAAAATATTTTTAGTTGTCGCAAATCATAAATTAAATCATCATATATTCCGTACATTATCCCTTCAATGAATGAAATCAAGGTATAAACTGCAACAAATATTAATATACAATACACCAATAATAATATAACATTACTAGCTCCTACATTAGATGAAGTAAATTGTTGTTGAATAATGTATATTGTGATTGGTACAATTAATACACTGAGAGCTTTAACAGGTTTTTTGATTGGCAAAAACAGATTAGCATCCTGTTTGGCTTGCTTAGCTTCATCAATCAATAAGTCAATTTTTTGAGTGGTGATTGGCAAATTATTTTCTTTAAATAAATCAAGTAAAATATTCATTCTGTCTGTTGAATATTCCTTACTATTTTGTATTAATACAGACAGATCTCTGGTATCTGACAAACTTTTGTGCAGAAAAATTATTATGAATATGCTACCAATAAGTAATGTAATTCCAAATGCCAACTCACATTTTGCTATTTTAAAACAACAACCTATTATAATCATCAAAAAACCTATTATTACAATTATTTTTTGATAAAACGCTAACTTTCGAAAAGTAATGGTTGATTTTAACTGTTTATGTTTCTTCTTGTAACTAAGCATAAACGTACTGAATCTCATGTTGTGTCCACCTCATAAAAAAAAAGAGGTTGCTTCGACAGCCTCTTTTTATAAAATGTAATTATTTTAATGTAATTGCCTGAGAATTAGAGTTTCTAGGTTTATGGGGTCAGCCCCACAAATTCTAAACTTACATGGTCTTATTTCAAAAGCAGGTAATCTTTCTCCTAAAATAAGACTACAACATCGTGCGGTCGCGCTGCTGAGAATCCGCGGTTAATTCCGATTCGGCACAATCGGGTAGGCGGATACATCAAAAATAAAATGCGGTTAGTACCTACCACAATGTGCCGTTGGACAAAAATTTACCTTATACATTCAATTTTACACCTCTATCGGGATTTGATATCCGGCCGCAGACATTTCTTTTTCAAATTCTTCTACAGAAAGATTCAGTTTCTGGGCTCCACGCACAATTCCATAATCACCTTCCTGTACGGACATAAATACTTCTTTTTTACGACCTTCTGCAAGTCCTTCCTCCCGGCCTTCCTCGCGGAGGACATCTTCATATTTCTTTTCATCAAATTCAGTAAGACACATATCACACACCTCCCTGCGATGCTGTTCCAAAAAATCTCTGAGAATATTTTCCTCTATGCATTCTCTGACGGCAAGATCAATGGCTTCTTTTAATTCCATGGAATCCCGGTATCTTTTGATCTTTGCAACAAAGACCGCGTATTCATATAAAACGTGGCAACTGTCCATGATGGACTTATTTTTCCCGCTGTTTATGTTAATCATTGTGGCTGTCCATTCATATTCACCAGCTCCGGTATCTGTTTCAAAGGCATCTGACAACCGCAGAGTCCTTCTTTCTTCTTCCATATCTTTTTCGCTTCCATTGTAAAATACAATGTAATGGGGACGCGGAATTTTCAACAGATGCTTGCTGTACAGCCGCTCGGATCGGTGAATCAGTTTCCGGTACAGATCCGCATAATACAAAAATCCCCGGAGCGGCATATTCGGGTTATAGGAACTCTGATGTTCGTAAAGGCTCAATGTTTTGTCAATCAGAAATGAAACATCATTTTTGTATTTCATGTAAATGACATCTTCCAGAGTTGTATACTCCAGATCATCCGGATCGGTATATGAGGTATGGTTTACCGCATTATACAGACTCAGGGCATTTTCTTTGTTTTCGCCAAACAGTTTCCGGAATACGGTGTCCTTATATTTTTTATTTACATGAATGTCATCATTTGTTTTTGTCATTGACTGTCGGGATTCCTTTCGTTAAAATCCTTTGTTTATCTACCTATATTATAGCATATGGCACAAGGATTACAACTGAAACAATTTGTCACTTATCTGTTTCTTATGTGTTAATTGTGTGTTACTTGTAGCGCTAATATTACCTCCATTTATTTTCACAAACCCAGTATTTCCAACACTTCCGTGGAAAATACCATGCGTATTTCCGGTTAAGGTAA
>OGDY01003806.1_pt1 | contig 11216 bp, 4 predicted proteins | sample 1570341 | NCBI WGS metagenome assembly OGDY01 (sample SAMEA2581972, study PRJEB24529) | metagenome | biome: Human gut stool | place: China | collected 2011 | reverse complement strand
GAAGCCGAATTGGAATGGATTTTGCATCGTAACTGTGAAGGTACTGAACAGTTACGAGACAATTTAGATTCGCAGTATGAAATTCAGAAAAATGCAGATACTCATAAGAAAGAAATGCAAGCTTCTATTGCAGAATTTCAGGAGGGTAGGATGGATTATTTCAATGCGTTCTGGGTTGGAGGACTGATCTGTGCACTGGTACAGATCCTAATGGAAAAAACAAAGCTGATGCCGGGCAGAATTATGGTGTTACTGGTTTGTTCGGGTGCAGTATTAAGCTTTCTTGGCATTTATGAGCCATTTAAGGAATTTGCGGGAGCGGGGGCGTCGGTTCCGCTGCTTGGATTTGGGCATGTTCTGATGAAGGGTGTTAAGGAAGCGGTAGATCAAAGCGGATTTATGGGCGTTTTTGAAGGCGGCTTTCGGGCCGGTGCCATTGGCTGCAGTGCAGCGTTGGTATTCGGACTGATTGCTGCTTTTGTGTCCAAAAATAAAATATGATGTCAGGGTCAAAAGTCAGAAAGTACGGAACAATCGGATTGACATCAATAGATAATGTCAGATAATATCAGGAAGCAGGTAAGAAAATGAAAAACGAAAGACTTTTAAGCTTACGCAATCAGATGAAGGAAGCTGGCGTTCACTGTATGGTAATCCCGACCTCGGATTATCACAACAGTGAATATGTCAGTGATTTTTTTATGGCAAGAAAATATTTCAGCGGCTTTACCGGATCAGCAGGAACGCTTGTGGTAACCCCTGATGAAGCAGCCTTATTTACGGATGGCAGGTATTTCATTCAGGCAGCGAAGGAGCTTAAAGACTCCGGTATTACCTTAATGAAAATGGGAGAACCGGAGGTTCCCACGATGACCGAATATGTCGATCAGAAGCTGCAGCAGGGATGGACACTTTGCTTTGATGGCAGAGTGCTCACTTCCTCAAAGGGAAGTGAGCTTGAAGAAATTGTCAGGAAGCATGGAGGACAGCTCCGCTTTGACCTTGATCTGTGTGATGCGGCATGGGAAAACCGTCCGGCGCTCATTCATCATCCGGTCTTTGTTCTTTCCGAAGAATATGCCGGAGAGAGCGTGGAAGAGAAACTCACAAGAGTACGTGAGGAGATGAAAAAGGAAGAAGCGGGCATTCATGTCCTTACTTCCCTCGATGATATTGCATGGCTTTACAATATCCGCAGCAATGACGTGGAATGCTGTCCGGTTGTGTTAGCCTATACGATGGTGACAAAGGATCGAGCGTTGCTGTTTGCCGAAGAAGGCTTTGCGGCAGGAGAGGACACCTCCGCAAGAGAACGTATGGAAAAAGCCGGTGTGGAGATTTATCCGTATGACCGGTTCTATGAAATGTTAAGCAGCGTAGCAGCGCAGGCTGCGAAGGAAGAACAGGCATCCGGAATCTGGATCGATGAATCCCGGGTGAATTTCCGCGTGCTGAAGGAGCTACAGAAGATTTGTGTAAAGGCTCAAAGTGCACAGGCAGGTCCTGTACTTTTGAACAGGAAAAATCCGACTACCTTAATGAAGTCCATCAAGAACGAGACAGAGCTTTTGCATACCCGCAGGGCACATATCAAGGATGCGGTAGCGGTTACGAGGTTTATGTACTGGTTAAAGAAGAACATTGGTTCCGTTCCGATGGATGAGGTGTCAGTGGCAGAACAGATTGACGGGCTGCGGGCACAGCAGGATGGGTTTATTGAACTGAGCTTTCCAACGATCAGTGCTTACGGTACCAATGGTGCGATCATTCATTATGGACCGCAGAAGGAGACCTGTGCTGTACTAAAGCCGGAAGGGATGCTGATGGTCGACAGTGGCGGCCATTACATAGATGGAACAACAGACATTACCAGAACCTTTATTTTGGGTCCGGTGACACCGCAGATGAAGAAGCATTATACGCTGGTTCTGCGTGCCATGCTTTCCCTGCGTGCTACCCGGTTTTTACATGGCTGTACGGGGGCAAACCTGGATATCCGTGCAAGAGAGGTGTTCTGGGAGCATGGACTGGATTATAAGCACGGAACCGGTCATGGTGTCGGCAATATTCTGAATGTGCATGAAGGACCGCAGAGCTTCCGCTGGAAGCTGCTGCCGGATGCAGGAAAGCCGGCCGTTTTTGAGGAAGGTATGATTACCAGTGATGAGCCGGGGATTTATCTGGAAAACCAGTATGGAATCCGGATTGAGAATGAAATTCTCTGCCGGAAGGGAGAAGAGAACGAGTATGGACAGTTCATGTATTTTGAAGATCTGACGTTTGTACCGATTGATCTTGATGGTGTGGAATTAAGCCAGATGAGTGAGCTGGATAAGGAGCGTCTGAACGAATACCATGCAGCTGTTTTTGAGAAGCTCGAGCCCTATTTTGAGGGAGAGGAGCTGACCTGGCTTCGTCATGTGACAAGAGCAGTTTAAGATTGGAATGTGGTAACTATTCAGAGCCATGCAAATTATGACAATATGGACATCGAATGCTCGCATTCGTAAGGACATTTGACATAATTTATATGGCGAAGTAACCACATGAGTAAAACTTAAGCTGCGTTAGTAGCGGTTTTACGAATGTGGTTCTGAATAGTTACGGAATTTGTATATCCATCAAATACATTTAGGAAAGCGGGCAGATTATGATACCGGATGTAAATAAGGATGCAGCAGGCATCTTAAAGAATATCGAATGTTTTGCACTTGATATGGATGGAACCATTTATTTAGGAGAACAGTGGATTGAGGGTGCAAGAGAGTTTTTAAGTGCGGTGGAGGCCGCAGGCAAAAGGTACGTCTTTCTGACGAATAATTCCTCTAAGAATCCACAGGTTTATGTGAAGAAGCTTTCCCGGATGGGACTGGAGGTTACGGAAGAAAAGATTGTTACCTCGGGTCAGGCAACGATTGCTTATTTAAAGCAGCATTTCCCGGGGAAAAGGGTATTTTTACTGGGAAATGAACTGCTTACCGAGGAATTTGTGCAGGAAGGAATCGTGTTGGATACAGAATCCCCGGAGGTTGTGGTGGTTGGCTTTGACACGACGCTTACCTATGAGAAGATGTGCAGGGTCTGTGACTTTGTGAGGGAAGGACTGCCGTACCTTTCCACGCATCCGGATTATAACTGCCCGACCGAGACAGGCTTCATTCCTGATGCAGGCGCAATCCATGCGTTTATCAGGGCATCGGCAGGCAGAGAGCCGGATCATATTATCGGAAAGCCGAACCGTGATATTATGGACTATCTTGTGGCACGGGAAGGTGTGGACAAGGCACGTACAGCGATGGTTGGTGACCGGCTTTATACCGATGTGGCAGCAGGAGTGAACAACGGATATACGGGAATTCTCGTACTGAGCGGAGAGGCGACGATGGAGGATGTGAAGGTTTCGGATGTTGAGCCGGATCTTATTTTCGATTCGGTTAAGGATATGATCCCGTTTCTGTAACGCGTCCATACAGCAGGAAGCATCTGCTGTGGAAGTCAGAAAAGGGCATTAAGGAGTAACAGAGAAATAAGATACAGAGCATGAGCAGAGATAGGAGGATACATGGCGTTACAGTTTTATTTTGGACCATCCGGTTCCGGAAAAAGCAAAAGACTTCATCAGGACGTTCTTCATATGGCAGCGAAGGATCCGGACTGTAATTTCCTGTTTCTGGTGCCGGATCAGTTCACCATGCAGACGCAGATGGATCTCGTAAAGGAAAGTCCGGGCGGTGGAATTATGAATATCGATGTGTTGAGCTTTGGCAGACTCACACATCGTATTTTTGAAGAAACCGGGTATGGAAGGAAGCCGGTTTTGGATGATACCGGTAAGAGTCTGGTGCTTCGTAAGGTAGCCTCTTCGGTAAAGGAGGAGCTGCCGGTTCTGTCAGGGAATCTGAATAAAATCGGTTATATTCATGAAATCAAATCTGCAATTTCTGAATTTAAGCAATATGGATTATCCGTGGAACGTGTCGGGGAGCTGGCGGAATTTTCAAAGAGCCGTGGCACGTTATATTATAAGCTGAAGGATTTAAAAACATTATATCAGGCATTTGACGCATATGTGGCAGAGCGCTTTATAACAACAGAGGATACGCTTGCCTTGTTATCCCGGGCGGTTCATGAGTCGAAAATCATGAAAAACAGCGTGGTGATTTTTGATGGATTTACCGGATTTACGCCGATTCAGTACCGGCTGATTGCAGAGCTCATGGAGTTGTCGCGCATGGTGATTGTATCGGTAACATTGGGCGAGGGAGAAAACCCTTACCGGATCATGGGAGAGCAGGAGTTATTTTATTTAAGTAAAAAGACGGTCCGTGATCTGCAGAAATGGGCACAGAAGAGAAATGTCCGGCAGGCAGAGGACGTTTATCTGGGAAAGGGCGGACTGCCCAGGTTCCGGGAAAGCAGGGAACTGGCACATCTGGAAAAGCAGCTGTTCCGTTATCCGCTAAAGCCCTACGAGGATTCACAGAAGGATTCCATACCGGCAATTCAGATCCGGGAAGCAATGAGTCCTGCCGGGGAGGTCCGGGGAGCCTGCATTTTAATTAAAAAGCTGGTATTAGAGCAGAATTACAGCTACCGGGATATTGCGGTAGTGACAGGAGAACTGGAAACCTACGGAGATTTCTTTGAACGGGAAGCCGCAACGTATGACATTCCGGTATTTATTGACCGGACCCGGGGAATTCTGTTGAATCCGTTCCTCGAATACATACGGAGTGCCCTGCGGATTGTCCTGCAGAATTTCAGCTATGAGTCGGTGTTTCATTATCTGCGGAGCGGTCTTGCCGATTTTACGATGGAAGAGACGGATCTTCTCGAAAATTATATTCTGGCAACCGGAATCAAGGGAAGAAAGAAGTGGGGAGAGCTTTTTACAAGGAATGCAACGGAGCAGATCAATGAGCTGCGGGAGCGTCTTTACGGACAGCTGTCACCTCTTTTGCAGAAGCAGGAAAGGGGCTCAGACTATGTAAAAGCATTGTATGAGTTCATTGTGGCCGGTAGGATTCAGGAAAAGCTCCTTACCTTTGAGGAACAGTTCCGGGCAGACGGAGAACAAGAGCGGGCGAAGGAATATGCGCAGATTTACCGGCTGGTGATGGAGCTGCTGAACCAGATCGAAGGACTGTTAAGAGAGGAAGCAATGACCCTGCAGGAGTTTGCCGATATTCTGGATTCCGGCTTCGCCGAGATTGAGGTTGGAACGATTCCGGGTGGTGTGGACCGTGTCATTGTCGGTGATATGGAGCGGACCCGATTAAATCAGGTGAAGGTGCTTTTATTTCTTGGTGTAAATGACGGAAACATTCCAAGGAATGCAAACAAAGGCGGGATTATTTCCGATATTGACCGGGAGTTTTTAAAGGACTCAGATATTGAACTGGCACCGACGCCACGGCAGCAGATGTTTACGCAGCGGTTGTATTTATACATGAATATGACGAAGCCGTCCGAGCGGCTGTATCTGTCCTATGCCCGGATCAGCAGCGATGGAAAAACGCTCCGTCCTTCTTATCTGATTGATACAGTGAAGGATCTTTTTCCATGCGCTTATCAGGGAAATCTGATGGAGGGTAAAGAGTCTGTAACCGAACGGATCATGGGAAAGAAGGATGCCCTTCCCTATGTGGCAGAAGAACTGCGCGAGCGTGCACAGGGAAGAGCAGGCGGCATGACGGATGAGGAATTTTTCAGCCTGTGCCGGATTTACTGGGAGGATTCTGCCTTCCGCGGTCAGATGGAGAAGCTTCTGCAGGCTGCCTATGAGCATTATGAGCATAAGCCGCTGGGAGCGATGATTGCGAGAATGGTTTACGGAACGGTACTGGAAAACAGTGTCAGCCGTCTGGAACGCTATGCGGCGTGTGCCTATGCACACTTTCTCCAATATGGGCTGAATCTTAAGGAGCGGGAAGTGTTCCAGCTTGAGAATACAGATCTTGGAAATATTTACCATGAGGTTTTAGAGGTGTTCTCCCATTGCCTGAAGGAGCATGGTTATACCTGGCTGGATTTTCCGAAGGAGGAAGGCGAACAGCTTCTTAGGGAGGCGTTGGAGAACTGTTCCATGCAGTATGGCGAAACGATTCTTTACAGCTCTGCGCGTTATCAGTATATGATTGAACGGATGTACCGGATTCTGAAACGGACGATCTGGGCGTTAAAGGAGCAGCTAAAGAGCGGGAAATTCCTGCCGGAGGCATTCGAGATGAGCTTTTCGAGAGTGGAAAACCTGGATGCAGTGAATATTACGCTTTCGGAGGAAGAGAAGATAAAGCTCCGGGGCCGGATTGACCGTCTGGATACCTGCGAGGATGAAGATCACGTATATGTGAAGGTGATTGATTACAAATCGGGAAATAAGAAGTTTGATCTGGCAGCCGTTTACTATGGCCTGCAGCTCCAGCTCATTGTCTATATGAATGTGGCGGCAGAAATGATGAAGAAAAGTCATCCGGATAAGGAGGTTGTTCCGGCAGCGCTGCTTTACTATCATGTGAATGACCCGATGATTAAGAGTGAGGAAGAGCTGAGTCCGGAGCAGGTAAACGATCAGCTTTTGAAGGAGCTGCGCATGAATGGACTGGTGAACGACAGTGAGGAGGTCATCGGACTTCTGGACGGCAGCTTTGCAACGAAATCCTCAATTATTCCGGTGGAGCGCAAAAGTGACGGCTCCTTATCTGCCCGGTCCAGTGTGGTAAACCGGCAGGATTACGAAGTGATATCGAATTATGTAAACCAGAAGATGCACCAGTTTGGAACTGAAATCCTACAGGGAAATATTGAGGTCAATCCCTGCGAGCAGGGCAATACCGAGTCCTGTACCTATTGTACGTTCCGCGAAATCTGTGCATTTGACGGAAAAATACCGGGCTTTGAAAAACGAAAGCCCGGACATGGCATGGATGTCCTTAAGGATGAGCAGGATATACTGGAGAAAATGCGTAAGCATTCAGCCATGCAGAACTGATTGCATAAAATGTCCGGGGGAGCCTGCTCACAGAGGACAGATTGTGCAATCAGTTCTATAGGGCGTAAGCCCGACATGAAATAAGCTGCCGGAGATACATATAATATAATCAGTCTGTATAATCCGGCAACTTATGAATGGAAGGCTGAATGCTTACAAAACCATATAAACAGCCATGCAGAACTGATTGCACAAAATGTCCGGGGGAGCCTGCTCACAGAGGACAGATATAAGAAGGAGGATGCGGCGTGGGAGTAACCTTTACGAAGGAGCAGCAGCAGGTCATAGATTTAAGAAACCGGAATCTTCTGGTTTCAGCAGCAGCCGGTTCCGGTAAAACGGCGGTGCTTGTCGAGAGGATCATTCAGATGATTCTGAATAAAGAGCATCCGGTGGATATTGACCGCTTACTGGTAGTGACCTTTACGAATGCGGCGGCGGCAGAGATGCGCGAGCGTATCCGGCAGGCGATTGACCGGGAGCTTGCAGTAGATCCGTTTAACGGGCATTTACAGAAGCAGGCAGCGTTATTACATAAGGCGCAGATTACCACGATCGACAGCTTCTGTCTTTTCGTTATCCGCAATCATTTCCATGAGATCGGCTTAGATCCCGGCTTCCGTGTGGCAGATGAGGGAGAACTGAAGCTATTGCAGCAGGATACCTTAAATGAACTGCTTGAGCAGGAATATGATGCGGCAGATCCGAAGTTTCTGCAGTGTGTGGAATATTTTACAGGGGGAAGCAACGACCGGCTTCTCATGCAATATATCGAAAAGCTACATGACTTCGCAGAGAGCTATCCCTGGCCGGAAGACTGGCTTCTTGGCTGCATGGAGGATTATAAAGCTGCGGATGTGGAGGAACTGAACGGGACGCAGTGGTGCAGGTATCTTACCTCCCATGTGTGCTTTATGCTGCAGGAGCTGGCCGGAAAACTCCGGCAGGCGTGTAGGCTGTCAGAGCGTCCGGCAGGCCCTTATATGTATGGGGAGCTTCTTGAAAAGGAAGCGGAGATGTTAGAGCAGGCATCGATGAAGGAGACCTATCAGGAACAGTATGAGGTCATGGAGAAGATCACCTTCGGGCGTCTCCCTTCGAAAAAGGATGACTCTGTGGATCCTGCATTACGTGCCATGGCTCAGCAGCTCCGTAATGAGGTGAAAAAGCAGATCGAGAAGCTGAAAGGCGATTTCCTGTTACGATCTCCCGAACAGGCGCTTGCACAGATGCACAGAGCCTATCCGATGGTGGAGGAGCTTATTTCTCTGGTGCTCACTTATGAACGTATGCTTACGCAGAAAAAGCGCGAGGCCAATATTATCGATTTTGGCGATATGGAGCATCTGGCGTTACAGATTCTGCTTACCAGAGAGGACGGGGAGATTGTTCCGACCAGGGCGGCAAAGGAGTACCGGGAGTGCTTTGACGAGATTCTGATTGATGAATACCAGGACAGTAATCTGGTGCAGGAATATCTTCTGATGGCAGTTTCCGGAGAACAGGACGGACGAAATAACCGCTTCATGGTAGGAGATGTCAAGCAGAGCATTTATAAATTCCGTCTGGCAAGACCGGAGCTTTTCATGGAAAAGTACCATACCTATACGAAGGAAGAATCCGGCTGCCAGCGGATTGACCTGCATAAGAATTTCCGGAGCCGTAGAGAGGTTTTGGAGGGAGTCAACACGCTGTTTCAGAAGATTATGGGGCAGGAGCTTGGCGGGATTGTCTATGATGAGGATGCTGCCCTTTATGAGGGAGCCTCTTATCCGGAAAACACCGGGAATGACACGGAATATCTGATTTTTACGCAGGAGGAGGAAAGCGGAGAGTCGGTGCGCAGCTTTGAAGCCAGGGCGATTGCTGCCAAAATCCGTACACTGTATCAGAGCTTTCAGGTGACGGACAAGGAGACCGGTGCGCTGCGGCCGGTACAGTACCGGGATATGGTGATTCTGCTCCGGACGAATTCCGGCTGGGCGCAGGAGTTTAAGGAGACGCTGCAAAAGGAGGGAATTCCTGCTTATGTGAGCCTCCGCACCGGGTATTTTGAAGCCTCGGAGATCCGGGAGCTTTTGCAGTTCCTGCATGTGATTGACAATCCGAGGCAGGATATTCCTCTGTATGGAACGATGAAGTCTTACTTTGGAGGCTTTGGCGAGGAGGAGATTGCAAGAATCCGGGCCGGTGTGACGGACAAGAAGATCGAAGGGAAGGCTTCAGAAGATAAGGACAAAGCAGGAGAAAATACTTCAGAAAAGAATACCGTAGTGGGGGATGATTCAGCAGAAGCGGTAGTGGCAGCCGGCAAACCGATGGCTCTGATCGATCAGTTAAGGGCTTATGATGGAGATTTAAAAGAGAAGATCGCGGACTTTTTAACCATATTGGAGCATTACCGGCAGATGTCCGTTTATACGCCGATTCATAAGCTGCTGGAAGCATTGATTTATACAACCGGGTATTTTCAGTATGTGACGGCAAAGCCCGGCGGTGAGCAGCGAAGGGCGAATGTGGAAATGCTTTTGTCTAAGGCGGTCGCCTTTGAGCAGACGAGCTTTTATGGTGTCTTTCATTTTCTGCGCTACATCGAGCAGTTGTCGAAGTATGAGGTGGATTACGGAGAAGCGGATATTCTGGATGAAAATGCTGATGTCGTACGGATTATGAGTATCCACAAGAGTAAAGGACTGGAATTCCCGGTATGCTTCGTGGCAGGCTTATCCAAGAAATTCAATATGCAGGATACCACAGGACGTCTTGTGACCGATATGGATCTGGGGATGGGAGTGGATGAGATTGACAGTGAGCTTCGCATCCAGCGCCGTATGACGAAGAAAAATGTGGTTTCCCTGAAAATGCGTCTGGATACGCTGGCAGAAGAAATGCGTGTTCTTTATGTTGCCATGACGCGTGCCAGGGAAAAGCTGATTCTTACAGCAGTTGTCAGGGATGGAGAAAAGCTTAGGGAACAGATTGCATTATATGAAAATACGAAGGCCGAGGATGGCCGAATGCGTTTTACGGATCTTTTGAATGCCGGATCGTTCCTGCAATTTGTTCTGCCGGCATTGTCTGATGCACAGTTTATCAGCGAAGGAGAGCTGAAGGAGCAGGAGATTTCCGAGGAGTGTGGACAGCTTCTGCAAAGAGAACAGTTTATGTACCGGATTACGAGGGAAGAGGCGTCAGAAGAAGAGCTTGCACAGAAGGAAAAGCTGCGGCAGCGCATGGACCGCAGGTATGCGGACGAAGGGTTAAAGGAGCTGGTGACAAAGACCAGTGTTTCCGAGTTAAAGAAAGCACAGATGGATTTGGATTTTGCGGGAGAATTGTTCCCGGAAAAGGAAATCGTGCCGTATATTCCAGCCTTTATGCAGGAAGAGCAGGGAATGTCCGGGGCAGACCGCGGAAGCGCTTACCACCGGGTGATGGAGCTGCTTGATTTTGAGAAGGTGCTGGAAGCAAAAGCACAGATACAGGAACAAGATCAGAGTCAGAAAGAGAAGCATAATGAGGAAAATAATAAAGAAATGAACCGGGAAGAAAACCGGAGTAAGAAATCTGAGAAATCAGAAGCAGATACTTACATGATTTTAGAGTTGGAACGGCAGATTGCACTCATGGTAGAGAAAGAGCTGTTGCAGAAGCCATGGAGCGAAGCCGTTTCTGTGAAAAAGCTTGTTATATTTTTTCAATCTTCACTGGCACAGAGAATGGCAGAGGCACAGCACCTTCAGAAGCTTAAAAAAGAGCAGCCCTTTGTACTTGGCATCGCAGCAGACCGCGTAAAGCCGCAGTTTCCGCATGAGGAGCAGGTACTGATTCAGGGAATTATTGATGCCTTTTTTGAAGAGGGTGACGATCTTATCCTTATGGATTATAAGACCGATGCCGTAAAGACCGGGGAAGAGCTGGTGAAGCGTTATCACACCCAGATGGAATACTATACGGAAGCCTTAGAACGAATCGTTGGCAAGAAGGTAAAGGAACGGATTATTTATTCCTTTGCACTGGGTGAGGAAATCCGGATGTAATTCCATACAGGGGATTGACACCGGCCGGAAAGCGTTGTATCTTTATAACGATCGGTGCAATCACCGAAATAAATCAATCACTTCGCTAGGGGAGCATTTGCTGAGATTATCTGTTGTAACAGTTCAGCCATGCAGAAATGATTGTGCAAGATGACCGAGGGAGCTTGCTCACTAAGGTCAGCTTA
>OGDY01003797.1_pt1 | contig 11235 bp, 14 predicted proteins | sample 1570341 | NCBI WGS metagenome assembly OGDY01 (sample SAMEA2581972, study PRJEB24529) | metagenome | biome: Human gut stool | place: China | collected 2011 | reverse complement strand
CTAAAATATAGCATGCAAATTTGTCTCCATTTTCAGCCTTGCTTCTTACTTCATCTAAATCAAATATTATTGGTTTAATATTATTATTCATTTTCAACTTCTCCTAATTTTTTTAACAAAATATATCTTTTTTTATTTTATAATCTTCTGGTTTAATATTATAAATTTTCATGCCTAAATTCTTTCTTTATCTCTTAAATTATATTTATTTATACTATCAACTGTTGCAAAACCATTATGTTCTTTTACTTTTTCTAAAAATACAATACCATCTAAGTGGTCACATTCATGTTGAACAAGTCTTGCAAAAAATCCATTCACTTGTCTTACAATTTTTTCTCCATTTTCGTTAAAATAAGTTAATTCTATATTTTTATATCTTTCTACTTTTCCTCTAATTACTGGAACACTCATGCATCCTTCATATTGTATGTCAGTATCTTCTGATATTTTTTTCCAAATTGGATTTATCATTGCAGTTATTGGTATTTCTTCTGCATCATTATATTTTATGTTTTCTTTTTTAGCCCCTACCACAATTATTCTCTTATTTACTCCTATTTGCGGTGCGGCTATGCCTAGGCCTGTACCGAATTCTAATGTTGCTTTTAAATCTTCTATGATGTCTAAAATTTCTCTATTTATATTCTTTATATCTATTTCATCACATTTTTTTTGAAGAATAGGATCTCCTACTTCTCTTATTTTTAAAACTTTTCCCATGTTTTATTCCTTTCTGAACTATTTCTAGATCAAACATCTTCAAATTTAGATCTAATCTTTTAGATGTAGCACTGCTACACATTCCACATGTTTTCATGAAAAAATTCTTTGTGCTTGTTTAGAATATGTTGAGTGACTTTAAAGCCTTGAAATTCTAATAAATCTTGCTACTTTTCTGATAAATTTTAGTAATAACAATAGTTTTAAATTTTAAGGCTTTTTTTGTAAATTATCTTTACTTTGGTTAGATTTTAGTTAGATGTTGTTAGACATAACAGTATGCCTACTATTTATAATATTAAATCTATATATTTTCGTACTTTCATATTACATATTTGTCTATTTCTTTTTTAATTTACAAATTTTTTAATTTTTTCTATAGCCTTTATAAATTCTTCTCCATCTTCACAATATATCTTAGAATCATGGCTTGTATCAATTATATAATCCATTCTTAATAGCTTTCTACATATTTTTTCTCCATGTATAGTACTTGCATCTGCCATAATTTTTTCTATTTTAATATTTCTTTTTATTAACATATCAAGTAAGTTCATACAACCACTTAACAAAGTTGTAATCACTTTGTAATTATTTTTATATTTTTTATCAATTGATATAGAGGATAAATATATATGATATGAGTTGTCATCCTTATATTCTTCTATTTGATTATATACTACATCTGCTTCGTTCATTCTATTTTCATATATATCTTTAAAAACCTCTTTTTTTAATGGTAATATATTTACGCTAGCTATAATTTGGTTATCAGCATTTCTTACTCCAATGCAAGTCAAATTGTTTTTTTCGTACCATTTAATTACTTCTTCTGCTGTAGTTATATTATCATTTGGAAAATATGAGTGTTCAATATTTTCCATAACTATAAAATCTTCTAAATCAAATTTATATTCTATTTTTAATTTTTCCATTATATGTTCCTTCATTTCTGTTTAATTTATAATTTCTTGATTGTAATATTTCTACTAATTCCTTAATATTTTTTATTTCTATCTCTGTAATAATTCCACCTCTTGCAAGATCATCTAGTCTGTGAAAATCTGAACCTGATGTTAATATTTTATTTGTACTCTTTCCATATTCTAATGCTTTATCATTTCTTGAAACTTCATCTTGACATCCATTGAATACTTCTATTCCATCAATATATTCTAATGGTGCTAGTTGTATATCATCTCTAAATGGATGTGCTTGTACTAATAAATATCCTTTTTTATTACAAAGTTTATATAATTCTTCTAATGTATACTCATATATCTTTTCATTTTCATATAGAAACTCTTTATCTATTCCATATACTAAATAATCACTATCAGTTATTTGTAATGTTACTTCTACACCTAATAATATATTTATTCCTAATTCATCCCCATATTGCTTTGCTATATCAAATCCTGTATATACATAATCTATTTTTTCTCTCCAAGATATATTTCCTAGTCTATCCATTTTACTTTTACTGCAATGATCAGTTATCACAATTGTAGAATATCCTTCTTTTTTATAAGTTTCAATCATTTGCTTAGCAGGTTTTTCATTATTAATTTATCATGTTCAAAACCTTGTTCTTGATATATTCTTATTGCCTCTGGATTATCACTCGAAAGTTTTAATTCAATTATATTATTTTTCTTTGCAAATTTAATACATTCTTTTATTAAGTTAGTTTGTATTCCTTTTCTCCTATACTCTTTTAATGTAAAGACATCACATATATATCCCTCAACACCACTTTCCACACATTGTGGCATGTATTTTATTACTTGTAATCCACAAGTTGCAATTATCTTATTGTCTATAATTTCTACAAAAAAGAATATATCTTTATTTAAATGTTCTTCTAAATATTTTTTTGTTACCTCATAAAATTCTTCATCCTTATTAGGATATAATTCTTTCCAATCGTCTTTTTGTTGCATTATTCTTAGTCTTGATATTTCTTCTATATCTTCATTTTTTGCAATTCTGTTCATCTATTCTTATTCCCTCTTAATTCTTGTACTAATATAGCACATATTTTTATAACTGTCGATATTTTAGCATAATTTCTACAATTTTACAAGTAAGTCAAATGCCTATTTTACAATATTTTTTAGGTATAAATACACCGAAGTGTACGCACTCTGCATTTTATCTGCACCAAAACAATTTTTGCAGTGGATTAGAAAGCTTGTCTTTCTAAATGTTTTAGGAAATGCTCTGCTTTCCTTATCCTGCCCTTTAAATTTCTAAAAAATTTAAAGGGCAAAAAAATAAATCAATAACTAAAAAACTATTGATTCATATTTTTCTTATCTATTACAACACAATAATGTAATCCTCCTAGTTCACTTAGTTTTAAGAATTAAAAAAATCTAGCTTAGCACTTTTTCTAAACTAGATTTATATATTTTTTTATAACATTTATCTAAAATTTGACTTTGGTTAGATTTTATTTAGATATGGAAAATAAATTTTCTAACATTTAACCATTCTATCCTTACAGTAGAAATAATTTCAAAACTATTTAAGGTTAAGCACTGCCACACACACTACATGTTTTCATTTAAAAATCCTTTAAGATTTTTTAGAGTATGTTGAGTAAATTTAAAGCCTTGAAATTTTAGGCAATCGTAGCACTTTTGTGATAAAATTTAATGATAACAATATTTTTAAATTTTAAGGCTTTTTTGTAGATTATTTTTACTTTGGTTAGATTTTAGTTAGATGTTTCTTTAGATTAACAGAATACCTGCTATTTATAATATATTTCAATACATATTCTATTATTTTTATTCCAATACCTTTATTTTAATGTTCTGTAATTATAAATTCCACATAAATAAAATATGTGGAATTTGTAGCTATTTAAATAAATTATTAATCATATTGAATATCATAGAAAAAAATCCTTTTTTCTTGTTTTCACAAATTTCAGTTGAAAATTCATCAGTTTTGGTTTTTTCTTGATTAGTATTGTTTTTAAATAAAGAATTTGGATTATATATTTCTCTTTTTTTCTCTTCTAATTTCTTCTTTATTTTATTTTCTTCTATAACTAAATTATCTCTTTCTTCATCTGAAACAATATAATCTCTATAAATTGCTGCTAAAATTAATTTAGTTTCATCTAATATGTTTTGTTCTTCTAATGATTTATTTTCATCAAACGCATTAGGAACATAACTTTCGTTCATATTTTTAACTATACTTTTTCTAAAATCACTAGGAATCTTTTTCTGCATTCCTAATGGTAAATTTTGTATAATATAATCAACCTCTTTTAGCGCATTTTTTAAAGTTAAATTATTATTTGTAACCATTTTAAATACCTTTCTTTTGTTTAATCTCTATTTTGCTTGTTCGCTAAAATCTTCTCTCTCCAAACCTAATATTCTTTTTGATACAGCGGAAACATCTACTCCTTGTTGTTGGAATTTTTGGTATAATGCCTTTAATTCTTCTTCACATGCATCTGATTTTTCTTTTTGAATTAAAGCACTACGAGTCATTCCTTCTGGATATTCCTTATCTGGTACATATACTTCTATAAGCTGTACACCTAGATGATTTATCATAACTATTTGTGCTTGATTTACAAGAAAATCAAAATTACCATTTTCATTATTTGGCATTGTAAATTCAGTATTTCCTTTTAGAATTTTTGGAGTCACAAATTCATTAAATCTCAATTGAAAATCTTTTGGATTTGAACACACTTGTATAAAACCATAACGAATATCTTGTTCTAATTTAGAATTAAAGCTTTCTTCAGAATATCTATGTCTACATGCTTGTATTTGTTCTTCATTTTCAATCTTTAGTTTTTCTAATGCTTCTTCTTCTGTTATGTAGTCCTCCGGTTGATTTTCTAAATCTTCTTTTCTTTTTCTTTCTTGATTATTTAATTTTTTTCCTTCAAAAAGTTCCTTATATTTTAACTCTAAAAGTTCTTGAGGTACTTTTGAATTAGATTTAATATATTCTTCTATCTCTTTTTTTGTAAAAACTTTTCTCTTCATTTCCAAAACTTCAGTTATAGTGTCTTTATTAGCTTCTACCCAACTTTGTAAATATGGATAAATAAATTCATTCATTATATCAATATCTTCAAAATGCCTTTCTAAATCTTTACTTTTAATTTCTTCTATTAATATTTGAGCTACTTGCATAGCAATACTTTCATACTTTTCTAAACTTTCAAAACATTCTGTTTTTTGTTCTTCTGTTACTTTGGTATCATTATTCATATATATCCCCTTTCTTATATAACCATCTATTATCTTATAATTATACAATTTTATTTTAGCATAATTAATATTTTTTTACAACATTTTAGTAAAAAAATACACCGAAGTGTACGCACTCTGTATTTTATCTGCAAAAATAATTACTTGTAAGAGGATTAGAAAGCTTGTCTTTCTAAATGTTTTCAGGAAATGCTCTGCTTTCCTTATCCTGCCCTTAAATTTTTTTAAAATTTAAGGGCAATAAAATTTAGTAGTAAAAGTATTTTTGTACTTTTATTTCTATTCAACATAAAATTTTGCAAAAATATTGCAAAATCCTGCAGTATACTTTTAAAAATTAACTTGCTATACTTTTCTTATAATCCACTTTTACTTATTGGAGATACTATATGAATAATAACTCTCAAAAATATTATAAATCTATGTTTAAAGATTATCCTGATGTTGTAAATGTAAAACAGTTACAAATGATGTTAGGCGGTATTAGTAAAAAGTTAGCTTATCACTTATTAAAAAACAATATTATTAAATCTATCAAAATTGGTCGTCAATATAAAGTTGCCAAAGCTGATGTAATTTTATATCTCACTGAAAAAAATTGCTCATAACTAGATTTTTGATTAAATTTATGCTATTATAATTTCAATATTATAAATAGTAGGTAAATTCAATTCTGTTATGAACGAAAGGAGTACATATGGAAAGTACAGCAGAAAACCTACGAAAACAAAACATAACTGTTAGTTTACACGAAAAAAATAATATATATCAAGCAGTAATTAATTATAAAGATGATAACAATAAAAGAAAGCAAAAATGGGTATCGACTGGAATTAAGGTAGCTCGTGGTAACAAAAGATTGGCTTTACAGAAAGCAGAAGAATATAGAGAACAATTTGAAAAATCATTTAATTTACAAGAACAAATTAAAAAGGAAAATGATGAACAAGCTAAAAAGTATATGTTATTTAGAGAAAAATTGCATATGATGGATTCTCGTAACTGTTATGATGAAAATATTCTTTACTTTGGCTACTTAAAATTATGGATTGAAAAAGTAAAAAATAATCTTGAAATAACTACTTATACATCTCATTTGCAAATGATTAATTCAAGAATTAAAAATTATTTTACTTTAAACCCTATTAAATTACTAGATTTAGAACCTATACATATTCAAAACTTTTATGATATTTTGTTAGCTGATGGGCTAAAACCTACTACTGTTATTCGTTATCATGCAATTATCAGAAAATCACTTGATTATGCTTTTAAAAATGATTTAATTGTCAATAATCCTGCTGACAAAGTAAAAAGACCTAAGAAAAATATTTTTGTTGGTTCATTTTACTCTGAAAATGAGTTGAATACACTTTTTGAAAAATCTAAAAATGATCCACTTAATTTAGTCATTTTACTTACAGCTTTTTATGGTTTAAGAAGAAGTGAAGTTTTAGGCTTAAAATGGTCTGCTATTGATTTTGAAAATAAAACAATTACAATTAAGCATACAATCGTAGAAGTTAAAATTAAAGGTACTAATAGGATTTTGGCTAAAGATAGAACTAAAACAAATGCTAGTCATAGAACTTTGCCTTTAACTGATGAAATTATAATTGCTTTAGAAAATGCTAAAAATCAACAGAAATATTATAAAAGGAAATTTAAGAAAAGCTATAATACTAGATATGAAGAATACGTTTGTTTAAATCCTGATGGCTCTATTATAAAACCTGATTATGTTACAAGGCATTTTCCACTTTTACTAAAAAATGGTGGTTTAAGACATATTCGTTTCCACGATTTAAGACATTCTTGTGCTAGTTTATTATTAGCAAGAAATGTATCTATGAAAGCTATTCAAGAATGGCTTGGTCATTCTGATTTTTCTACTACTGCTAATGTATATGCTCATTTAGATATAAATTCTAAGTTGCTATCTGCTGAAGCTATATCTTCTGCTTTTAGTTTTAAGAATTAAAAAATCTAGCTTAGCATTTTTTTTAAACTAGATTTAGTTATTTACAATTTTTCAAAATTTTTATTATATTTAATTAAAATTATACTTTGGTTAGATTTTAGTTAGATATATAAAATAAATTATCTAACATTTAATCTATCTATCCTTACAGTAGAAATAATTTCAGAGTTATTCAAGGTTAAGCACTGCTACGCACTCCACATGCCATGTTCATTAATTATGAATAGTTGCTTTTTATATGTTTTTGGGTATAACTGACTATGTTCTGACATATAAACTGAAATAATATAATGTGTATTATACATATATCAATTTTTATTTAAATTAATTAAAACTATATTCTCTTATTTCACAATTATCTGGCAAATATTTTTCCACCTGTCCATCTTCTGGCAATTCATTAAAATAAAAATGGATTGCTCTAGCTACGCCACCATGTGTTACTAAAAGTATATTTTGACCACTATATTTTTTCTTGATTTCATCTAAAAATAAATTAACCCTTTTAAATAATTCTGGAACTGTTTCTAATTTATCGATTTTAACTTTAGAATAATAATTCCAATATTCCGTATAATAAAAATCATCTATTTTCGTATTTGTTAAAACTCCACAATTTCTTTCTTCTATTCGATCATCATATATTACTTTTATCTTATTAGAATTTATAATATCACAGGTATGTCTTGTTCTTAAAAGGGGTGAACAAATAATCAAATCTAAATTTAAATTTTTAATTTTTTTAGATGCTTCCTGTGCTTGTTTTATTCCAATATCATTTATATCTTCATTTAATAATTTTCCATTATATATATCTAATCTATTACTATCTGTGTTTCCATGTCTAATTACATATAACTTCATTGTTACTTTTCCTCCTTATATCATTTTTGTAAAGTGTGTATATTCCTGTAAGTAATAAAATAAAATCACCTAATACCATGAACCAACTATGGTAATAAATATAATAAGATCCGTATAAAATTCCTGTTGTTATTCCAGATATTCTAACTAATTTCATATTTGATTGCCATAGACAATATGATCTAATCATTGAACCAATTGTTGGTAATAGTGAAACCCACCCTGTCCATGAAAAATAACAATTTATCATTATTATTCCTTCAAAAATAAATAGTATTATTAAATATACAGATTTACTAAATTTATTTTTATTTATAAATATAAAAGTCCTTATTAAATTTATTATACTTAAAATTGCACCTGTAAAAGCAGATATTAAAAAATCATATATTGCTTCAAAAAAGCAGTTTAATGATTGAACATATAATGATTTTTTTCTATCTTTAATACATATACTAATACACACTGCTAATAATGCTAAAATACTAAATACCATTTTTTATTTCTCCTATAATCTCTACTTTTTATTTTGTTTAGTCAACCAATACCACCTAATATGGTATGAGTTAGGCACTGAACAGTTGATTTTCCTTGAAATGCAAGGCTTTATTTAAGATCTAGAACACATACGCATTCAACATGCCATGTATATCGATGGTTGCAATGATTTTTTAAAGTTGCATATTCACTATTGAGTGGTATTGTCAGAGTTTAGTTCTACCTTAACTCTAATTTTAGTTTCTAATTTTTTCCTTAAACTTCCATCAGCTTGCTTTTCAAAAGACACATAATTTTGCCAACTATAAAAATCCAAAATAAGATTTTCTTTATTTAATATATTTTCAATAACCTTGCTTTCAATTTTGTCTTTGACATTTTCGATTCCACTTTTTACTATAAATCTTATTACATATGGATCTTTATTTCCATTTGAGTCATAATCGCCTATAACGACCTTATAAATTAATGCTTCGAATATATCCTTATCAAACACTCTAATATCTTTTGCTTCTTTATCAAACACTTTTCTAATTTTTTCAACACCAAAATCAAAACTATTCTCATCGTCAAGTTGGCATTTGAATAGTTCTTGATCTTTTTCAATCTTTTTAATCTTCTTATTTAATTCTATTTTCTTTTTATTAAATGTTTCCTTGTCTATTGTACCATCAATCATTAAATTTATCAATGAATTTATCTTATTTTCAATCCCCTGCTTTTTTACTTCTAATTTTTGTAATATACTTTTTGTGTTATTTTCTCTTAAAAAGCCATCTATTCTATTTAAAAAGTTATTTATTACTTCTTTGTTATCTTGGCACAACAGCTCATAAGCTTCGATAAAACAATCTTCAATTACTTTTTCTCTTATTGCTTTTGTTTTCTCAAAGATACAAAATAAAAAGCCATTTGTCAAGTGTTTCAGAAGAAAAGCCGATTATTCATTAAACCAGTCTATTTTCTTTGAAATTTCTTCTTACAAATACACTACCACAAAAACCACAAAAAATTCTGCTGCTAAATGTATATTTTCTACTGTAATTTCCTTTTCTTCTTCCAGTTTCAACTGCTCCGGATCTTTTTTCTAATATCTTTTGTGCTTTTTCATATGTTTCAGCTGATACTATTGCTTCATGATTATTTTCTATATAATATTTATCTTCTTCGCCCTTATTAACCATTCTTTTATGAGTAATTGGGTCTATTGTAAATGTCTTTCCTTGTAGTACATCGCCTTTGTATTTTTCATTTTTTATAATTCCTCTAATTGTTGACTCTGCCCATTTTTCTCCACCTTTAGGTGGAATAAATCCAGCTTCAGTAAGTTCTCTTGCTATAATTGTAGAACCTGCTCCCTCACAATATCTATTAAAAATTTGTCTTACAATTTCTGCCTCATCTTGTTGTATTTTAATTTCATGGCTATCTTTATCATAATCATATCCCAAGCAATGTTTAAATCCTACAATTTCCCCCCTTTCTTTTTTCATTTTTAATCCTAACTTAACATTTCCTGAAATACTTTCACTTTCTTGTTGAGCAATTGAACTTAATATTGTAAGTAAAAACTCTCCAGACATTTCTAATGTATTTATATTCTCTTTTTCAAATATTACTGCTATCTTTCTCTCTTTCAATTTTCTTACATATTTTAATGTATCAAGTGTATTACGAGCAAATCTTGAAATAGACTTTGTTATTATAACATCAAACTTTCCTTCCATTGCGTCTGTGATCATTCTCATAAATTCATTTCTTTTATAATCTAATGTGCCTGTAATCGCCTCATCCGCATAAATTCCAGCAAATACCCATAGTGAATTAGAATTAATTTTTTCATCATAATATTTTTTTTGAGATTCATAACTATTTATTTGTTCTTCATCTCCTGTACTTACTCTACAATAAGCACATACCCTTAATCTATCAGTTATTACTTTTCCTGTCCTTCTGTCTAACTTTCCATCAATTTTCTTGATTACTTTTACTTGCATATCAATCTCCTAACCCAACTGATATATTTTCCAGTTGATATGTTAACTCTGTTGTAATATTAAGTCAAATCATTTCAAAAAATTTTATATTCTTTTATAATTTTATCTTTTAAATAATAATATGAATTTTCAGTTATAACATTTTTTTCTAATGCTTCTTTTAAAAGATTTAATTCTATTGTACCTTTTATATAGCCATTACTATTATTAGTGTTGTTTACTAATATTTTTACAAGCATTATAAGTTCCTCCTTTAATAACTTTTCCAGTTTATTTTTTTAGGCACATCAAAACCAGTTACTATTCCCTTTTTCAAATAATATGATTTTGTCTTATCATTATATTTATAAATAGAAGAATTCCAATTTCTAAATGCTCGATTGCTAATATTTTTTCCCCCAGATAATTCTCTACTTGCCTGTATATGCATTTGCTTTAATTTTTCATATTCAGTATTCATATTTAATTTTCTTTTATTTTTTATATAGTCAATTGTTTTTTGTCTATGCCTATTTTGTGATAATAGTTTTCTTTTTTCTTTTTCTTCTTTATATCTACTATCTTCTAGCAAAACCTTGCTGACATATTTATTTGAAATTTCTAATGTTTCAGCAATTTCTTTTTGATTATATTTACATTCAAAATATAATTTTTTTATCGCCTCTTGTCTATTCATACACACTCCTAATTAGTAGATTTTTTGCTAACAAATTTTAAATATGAAGAAACTAATAGAGCTTATATTAAAACTCTATTTAATTTCTAAATCTTCCATTGCTTTTTTAAAATTTTGTTCACTTAATTTTTTTACAGTTTTATATCTTTTATTTCTTTCTAATATTTCTATGATCTCTCTAGCAAATATTCCTAAACTGAAAGAGATTATAGAAAAAATCAAATATTTTAGCATTTTATTTTT
>OGDY01003795.1_pt1 | contig 11236 bp, 10 predicted proteins | sample 1570341 | NCBI WGS metagenome assembly OGDY01 (sample SAMEA2581972, study PRJEB24529) | metagenome | biome: Human gut stool | place: China | collected 2011 | reverse complement strand
GATCCAAAAGAATTCACAGATGACATTCCAAAAGATACTAAAACAATAAAGTGTAGCACTACGGATCCTGAAAGTGGATGGTTCCGCAAAGGGGAACACAAGAATGTATTTGCCTACGCAATAGAAACTGCCTGTGATAAAAATGGCTGGATTCTTGGTTATACAATTAATCCTGGAAATCAGCATGACAGCAGAACTTTTAAGGGGCTGTATGATAAAATCAAGAATATCGGTATAGAAACACTGGTTGCAGATGCAGGATATAAAACTCCGGCAATTGCAAAACTTTTGATAGATGATGGCATAAAACCTCTTTTACCTTACAAAAGGCCAATGACCAAAGATGGATTTTTTAAGAAGTATGAGTATGTATATGATGAGTATTATGATTGTTATATCTGTCCAAACAATAAGACACTGACATATCGCACAACCAACAAGGACGGATATCGGGAATATAAAAGCTGCGGTGCGGCCTGCGCAGAATGCCCGTATCTTTCACAGTGTACAGAAAGCAGAGATCATGTAAAAACAGTAACCCGCCATATATGGGAACCATACATGGAAATCTGCGAAGATATCCGTCAGATGTTGGGAATGAAGGATTTATATGCACAGAGAAAAGAAACCATAGAGAGAATCTTTGGAACAGCAAAGGAGAATCATGGTTTTCGATATACATAGATGTACGGAAAAGCACGGATGGAAATGAAGGTCGGGCTTACATATGCGTGTATGAATTTGAAAAAGCTGGCAAAGATTAAGGAAAAAAGGGGACTGTTGAAGGAAAGAAAAACTCTCAGAAATTTAATTTTATACAAAATTAGTTTCATAAAAGAAAAATTGCTCCGGGATGTAAATTCCAGAGCAACTTTGTCTACAGTCTGAGACTCCTGCAATTAATTTGCGGGAGTCTTTCTGTCTGGAAAACAATTTGATGAAACAGTTGCTTTCAAAGTGACGGGCATCACTGTAGGAACCCCAAATCAGCTCAAAATAATCTGCCGGATGGAGCATCGTTTAATTTGCCGGACAACACAGGAACAGCGTCATAATATAGGCGGCGCTCTCCTTGTGGTAGAACACCTTGGGATCCCGATTATCGCCCTTAATATGGTCCAAAATCATGCCGCGCTTTTCCAGCGTTCCGCCACCGTCCAGGAACACTGCAAGCCTTTAGGTGTGCGGGTTTCCGGCATCGACCGACCATTGAGTGCATCCCTCTGAAGCTGTATAGAAAAAAAGAAGCGCATTCTTTCCAAATCCCGCCATGCGCACCCAGAGAAGACCGTGCCATATTCGTCCGGCTCCAAGGCCATGGGTCTATGCTCCTAGGTTATCATATCTTTGCTTACCGCGTGTCCCCAGTGCATATTTCCCCACTCTGTTCCAAAGGGATTCCACTAATGGTAAAGGTGGTACACACCGTCTGAACAAATCAGACCGTTTGGATCGTTAATCCAGCCGGTTTCCGCGGTAAAATGTATCTGAGGGCGAAAAGCATATTTGGCGGAAGGTCTTTTGTCTTCGCAGTGGATCTTCTCTTGCGCGCCCATCGGGAGGTCCCCGGCAATTTCTATGGCTTTGCCTATGTATCTCTCCACGTCCATAGCGCTGTAGAAATCCACAGCGTCCGCGCTAGGACTGATATCGATCTCTTGAAATTTCTCTCTATGATAAAAGAAATGCAGTTTTACCACAGGGCTGTTCTTGTCTACGGGCAAATAGAGATATCGTGCTGTAATTTGAACCCGTCATAATATTTTCCTCCCGGGTCTAATTTTCAGACAATTATTAGGAGAGCGAGGGTGGAGAGCGGCGCTGTATGAAGCCACCTTGTCTACCTTCCTGGCTCCCGCGTAGTCCCGCCATAGCAGTAAGTGACTGGCAATAGCGTCAAGCTGGGCACAGTGCTCCTGTCCTCCATGAGAATAATCTCAACGCACTTCTGGGTCAACTGCCGCACGGGCTGGCACATGGTGGAAATGACGTAATCCCCGGGGGTGCCAAAGCGTTCGATGCCGTCGAAGCCAATCAGCTGCACGTCTTCCGGAACTCTGTAGCCGTTTTCCGTCAGCATTTTCATGAAGTGGTAGCCATGGAAGTCCGTGTGGGCGAAGACCCCGTCGAAGGTGAGGGAGCCGTCCGAGCGCTTGTGACTCTCCAAGAACTCCCCTAATGCCTCACGCCATGTACCGTCGTCTACCATGTCGAGGTAGTCCGGCTCGAGATTATGGCGCTGGCAGGCGTAAAGGTAGCCATCCCGGCGCTTGTCGGACTCGCCGGGGAATTTAGAGTGGAAGCGGATATACACCGGGTGCCGGCATCCCAGCTCCAACAGTTTCTCAACTGCCATGCAGGCTCCGGTAAAGTTGTCCGAGCCCACCCGGGGGATGCTTCTGTTTTCGAAGAAGCGGTCAAAGACCACGATGGGCGTGCCGTCGGTGACATAGCTTCCGATATCTGAGTAGGTGAGGGCTATTATACCGTCCACCTTGTTCTGCTTGGCGGAGTTAAGGTACTCCAGTTCCTTATCAGGGATCTCGTCAGAACAGCAGAGTATCAGTTTCAAGCTGTGCTCATACAGCGCGGCCTCGATATGATCTACAAAAGTCGCGTAAAAGGGGTTCATCGTGTTGGGGACGATAAGGGCCACAAGGCCACTTTTTGATATCTTCAGCCCCCGGGCGTAGGTGTTCACCTCATAGTGCAGGGCCTCTATGGCCTCCTGCACCTTCCTTTGGGACTCCTTGCGCACCGCGATGCCGTTTATCACATTTGAGACTGTTCCAACTGAAACTCCTGCCGCCCGGGCCACGTCCTTTATGGTGGGGGCATTTTTTTTTGCCATTTTGGGGTTCACTCCTTGGGTATGCTTCTAAAATTATATTATATAGAAAACGGCGCTGTTTTGCAACGAAATTTTTTCATAACGATTCAAATTTTTAGTGACGATTACAATGGTATATTCAGCACTATGCAATATAAAACACAAAAAAATTCATATTATTTTGTAAATAACTATTGACATACAGACGGATGGAGTGTAAAATAACAACATGATACGTTTCAAGTTATTGAAGCGCAAGATATTCATTAGGAGGGCTATTATGTCAAAACTAAAGTCCGCTACCGCCGTCCAGGAGGGGCACAGCCTGGGCAGGCGGATAGCAAAGCACTGGGAATACTATCTGCTGCTGCTCATCCCTATAGTCATTACCGTCGTCTTCAAGTATGCGCCCATTTACGGCGTACAGATAGCCTTCCGGGACTTCAACCCCGTGGACGGCTTCTTCGGTAGCGAGTGGGTGGGGCTCAAATGGTTCGAACGCTTTTTCAGCAACTATAACAGCACCCGTATGATCACAAACACCGTACTGCTGAGCCTCTACAGCATACTGTGGACTTTCCCAATACCCATAGTGCTGTCTCTCTTTATAAACCAGTTGAAGAACAAAAAATTCCAGCGTGTGACCCAGACGGTGATATACGCTCCGCATTTTATCTCTGTGATGGTACTCTGCGGTATGCTGAGGATATTCCTCTCGCCCACAGGTGGGCTAATAAGCACCCTTGCCCAGTTCCTCGGGGCTCCGGCAAATTTGAACTTCATCGACTTCTCCTCGGCCTTCCGCACCATATACATATCCTCCAGCATCTGGCAGGACGCGGGCTGGAGCACCATAATTTATCTCGCTACCCTCTCAAGCGTTGACGTCTCCCTCCACGAGGCGGCGAAGGTAGACGGGGCGAACACCTGGCAGAGGATACTGCATATAGATATCCCGGTGCTGGTGCCTATTATAGTCATACAGCTCATCATGTCCTTCGGCAGCCTGATGAACGTGGGCTTTGAAAAGGCCTTCCTGTTACAGACTCCCCTTAACAAGGAGACCTCTGAGATAATCTCTACCTACGTGTACGAGCAGGGTCTCTTGAAGGCCATGTATAGCTTCTCAACGGCGGTGAACCTCTTCAATACGGCAGTGAACATCGTGCTTCTTGCTGTGGTGAATTGGGGGTGCAAGCGGCTCTCGAATGTGAGCTTTATATAAGGAGGCGGCAGTATGAAAGAGACTACGGCTAAAAAGCGGGGCTTATCTTCCGACAGGATCTTCGACATTTTCAACTATGCCCTTATGGCAGTGATAATGATAGTGGTGGCATACCCCCTGTATTATGTGCTTATCGCCTCCATATCGAACCCCTACGAGGTCTATGCGGGACATACCTTCCTGCTCCCGGCGGACATAACCTTCGAGGGTTATGCCAGGGTTTTCAAGGAGCCCGCCATCGCCATGGGCTACCTTAACAGCATCTGGTATACAGTGCTGGGCACTGTGGTGACAGTGGCCATGACCATCACCACCGGCTACTGTATGTCAAAGAAGACCTTACCCTTCAGGCGGGCGATAATGCTCTTCTTCGTCTTTACCATGTACTTTAACGGCGGGCTCATCCCCACCTATCTGGTGGTGTCAAAGCTTCAGTTGCTGGACAGCGTTTGGGCCCTCATCCTGCCCGGCGGCATCTCGGTATACAACGTGATAGTCACCCGTACCTTCTTTGAGACCAGCGTCCCTGGCGAGATTTACGAAGCGGCCTCCATAGACGGCAGCGGCAACCTTGAAACATATTTCAAGATAGCCCTGCCCCTTGCAAAGCCTATAATCGCCGTCATGGTGATATTCACCATGGTGGGCTACTGGAACGACTGGTATCAGGCGCTCATCTACATGAACGACAAGGCCAAGTATCCCCTTCAGCTGGCCCTACGGCAGATACTCATACAGAGTCAGGCCATGACCTCAATGATGGGCAACATGGACGGCGGTTATGCCGAGGCCAACAAGATAAAGGAGCTTATAAAGTTTGCGTCGATAGTTGTGGGCTCGGTGCCCATGCTCATTGCGTACCCGTTCGTGCAGAAGTATTTTGAAAAAGGTTTTACAGTCGGGGCTGTAAAAGGCTGACGGCTTTCTAAAACAAATATTTTATAAATGGAGGAAAAATCATGAAAGACATTTGGAAAAGACTTACGGCGCTGACGCTGGTCCTGGTTCTTGTGGCCGGCCTGACGGCGTGCACAGGGGGTGACAACTCCAGCTCAGGCTCAAGCAGCCAAGGCGGGAGCTCGAGCTCCGAGGGCAGTGCTGCCGACAGCAGCACTGCATCAACACCCGACGACGGCGAGAAGCAGACCAGCTTCAAGATCTTCGCGGGGGTCAGCGAGCTGTCCCCTGACAACAGTGAGAAGCCCATTGTACAGCAGATGAACGAGGCCAAGGGCATCACTATCGAGTGGAACTGCGTTTCCGGCGACACCCTGACCGAGAAGAAGAACCTGATGCTCAACGCAGGCTCTGGCAGTATGCCCGACGCCTTTATGGCGGCACAGCTCAAGGACGCTGAGATAATGACCTGCGGCACCAAGGGCCTCTTTATACCCCTTGAGGACTACATCAACGAGGAGACCATGCCCAACCTCATGTCCGTGCTGGAGGTGCGCCCGGACGCATTGGCCGCCTGCACCATGCCCGATGGGCATATCTACACCCTGCCGAACTTTGCCGAGATGGGCTTTGAGTACAAGGACGGCAATACCTACGAGATAGCCTCTATCCCACAGTTCACCTGCATCAACACCAAGTGGCTCAAGGCTGTGAACAAGGAGATGCCCAAGACCATAGACGAGCTCCATGACGTGCTGGTGGAGTTCAAGAACCAGGACGTAAACGGCAATGGCGACCCCAATGACGAGATCCCCTTGTCCTTCATATTCCCCTGGGACAACGGTGCATGGTGCGCAAATATGACCACCCTCTGGGCCCCCTTCGGGTGCACCGACTATAACGAAGACCACAGGGCCATTAAGGACGGCAAGGTCTACTATCAGGCGGCCTCTGAGGAGTATAAGAACGCCCTCGCCTACTTCCACGGCTGGTTCGAGGAGGGACTCATAGACATCGAGGTCTTCTCCCAGGACAGTAGCCAGTACATCGCAAAGGGCAACGGCGAGGACGCCCGCCTTGGCACCTTCGTATGGTGGGAGATCCCCGAGGTCGTGGGCTATGACCGCGCCGAAGACTACGCCTACCTGCCCGTGCTGGACGGCCCTGACGGCACCCATCACGTAAACCTCAACGAGACCTCTACCGTTTCCCGCGACCAGTTTGCGGTCACCAGCGCCTGCAAGGATCCCAAGACCCTTCTCAACTGGGTTGACCAGATGTACGATCCAATGATAAGTATGCAGTGCAACTATGGCCCCATCGGCGTGTTCTTTGACGAGACTCCCGACGAAAAGGGTGTGTACAAAACCATCGAGCTCAAGGAGGGCGAGACCGAGGGCGAGCTCAAGAGCAAGAGCGAGCTCCTTGGACCAACCCGCCAGCTCACTGAGGACTACGGCAAGTACTTCTACTTGGAGGCTCGCGCCCAGCAGAGGCTTGACGACCTGAGGGACTTCTGGTTTAACTATGTGGACAGCACCGAGTCCTATCCCAACGTCGTCTACACCGAGGAGGAGATAGATGTTATCAACGACCGCCTCAGTGACCTGAAGTCCTTCACCGAGGAGAGGGCCTCCCACTGGCTCCGGGACGGCGGCATTGAGGCCGAGTGGGACCAGTACCTGAAGGATCTGGACAGCATGGGCCTGCAGGACGTTGTGGGCGCTTGGCAGTCGGCATATGACCGCTATGCGGAGGCTATTAAGTAAGACGGATAAAGCCGGAAGAAATTGGGCAGGCGGCAGGTTCGCCTGCCCAATTTAACTATTAGGAGGGAAGTACCTTGAGAAAAATAATCGTGAACACACTTGACAAAAGAAGCAGGATTAACAGGAACATCTATGGCAACTTCTCAGAACATCTGGGCCGATGCATATATAACGGCCTGTACGTCGGGGAGGGGTCATCAATCCCGAACATCAACGGTATGCGCACGGATGTAGTGGAGGCGCTCAAGCACATTAAATTGCCCGTGCTCCGATGGCCCGGGGGCTGTTTTGCCGATGAGTACCACTGGAAGGACGGCATAGGACCGAAGGCGGGGCGTAAGCGCATGGTCAATACCCACTGGGGCGGGGTCATAGAGGATAATTCCTTTGGCACCCACGAGTTTTTGGAGTTTTGCCGTCAGGTGGGCTGTGAGCCGTACATAAACGGTAACCTTGGAAGTGGAACCGTGCAGGAGATGAGCGAATGGGTGGAGTATATGACCTTCGGCGGAGAATCGCCCATGGCCCGGCTCAGGGAGGAAAACGGACAAAGGGAGCCATGGAGGATAAAGTATTTCGGAGTGGGCAACGAGAGCTGGGGGTGCGGGGGGAATATGCAGGCTGAGTACTACGCCCATGAGTACCGGCGCTACCAGACCTACTGCCGGGACTATGGGCAGAATAAGCTCTACAGGATAGCCTGCGGTCCTTATACGGATGACTACGATTGGACGGAGAAGATTATGCCTATGGTGAAGGACTTTGCCGACGCCATTACCATGCACTATTACGCCGTGCCAAAGGGGAAGTGGGAGGATAAGGGATCCGCCACCGGGTTCACCAGGGAGGAGTATTACGCCACTTTGCAGGCTGCGGCCTATATGGAGGAGCTGGTGACAAAGCACGGCCATATAATGGATAAATACGACCCGGAGCATAAGGTCGGCCTTATTGTGGACGAATGGGGAACCTGGTACGATGTGGAGCCGGGGACCAACCCGGGCTTTTTGTACCAGCAGAACACCATGCGCGATGCCATGGCCGCCGCTTTGACCCTGAATATCTTTAACAGACACTGCGACCGTGTGGTTATGGCCAATATAGCCCAGATGGTAAATGTACTCCAGGCGGTTATCCTCACCGAGGGGGATAAAATGGTGCTCACTCCCACATATCACGTGTTCGACTTGTATAAGTGTCATCAGGACGCAAGGCTGCTGGGGAGCTTTGCTGAAACAGAGGACGTCGGAGGCGTGGCAGACCTGAGTATATCCGCCTCGATGGACAGCGAGGGGACAGTACACGTCACGGCGGCGAACCTGGACGCGGACAGGCGGCTTGAGATAGAGCTTGAGGCTTCAGGCATGAGCGTAAACAGCGCTGCGGGCCGAATACTGGCCGGGGATATGGGGGCATTTAACGACTTTGACCATCCCAAGGATCTTGAACCGGCCGTGCTGGAGGATATAGCGACGGCGGGCGGCAGAGTGAGGTTTATACTGCCGGGGTGCTCAGTGGCGGAGATAACGGTGAGATAGGGAAGCAGAGGAAATATCTGAAGGGAGAGATCATAATTTGAACGAGCAAGAAATTTTTCAGTGCGTCCAGTCCCAGCAGGAGGTTTTCCAGTCCTACGATATACACATCCCCCAAAGCGGTCTTTTGGCCGGGCTGCACAAGCCGGTTTTCAGCAAGACCCTTTTTAAGAACGCCTTCGGTGAGGACAACGTCCACTTCCCCATGGGTGACGCGGTGCTGAAATACGGCGTCCAGGGAGTTCTGGAACTGACCGCCAAGAGGACGGCAGAGGACACGGAGGAGACCGCCGTGTACAGGCAGGCGGTGCATGGTGTGTACATTGGAGTGCGGGAGTTCATACTGAAGCATATGGCCAGGGCCCTTGAAATGAAGAAGGAGCGCCCGGAGGACGCCGCGAGGCTGCAGAAAATAGCGGACAATTGCCAGGCTATTGTGTGCGGTAAGCCCCGGACTTTTATCCAGGCTTTGCAGCTCTTCTGGTTTCTGTACCTCTTGCGCCGCCCCTTCGGCGGCGGTTGCATCGGCAGGCTTGACCAGAAGCTGTACACCTTCTGCAAGAGCGATATGGAGCGCGGCGCGTGGAATCGGGAGGAGGCCATGGAAGCTGTCATGCAGTTCTATGGGTATCTCAACGAGATACGCACCGGGGACACACTCAGAAACCTGATGCTCTCTGGCCAGGATGAGGGGGGCCGCGACCTGACAAACGAGCTCACCTGGGTGTTTTTGGAGGCCTATGAGCGCACGGGGGACGCAGAGCCGCACTTGAACGTGCGTCTGCACCCGGGCTCGCCGGAGGAATTGAAAAAGACCTGCGTGCGGATGCTCTCAGAGGGCAAGGGCCAGCCTACCCTCTATTTCGACCGCTGGATAATGCCCGCCATGGAGAGGGCCGGGATAGCACATACGGATGCCTGCCGGTACGCCAACGACGGCTGTACCGAGACGGTGATAGACGGCAGGAGCCATATTGCCTTCTGGCAACACGAGATGGTAAAGACTGTGGAACTGACCATGTTCAACGGCGAGGAGAACCCATTTATCTACCCGGTGAGCATGAGAAAAAACAGTAGAGATATGCCGGAGTTCACCCCAGAGACCGGGCTTTTGACCGGATTTCGCTCCGGGGAGATAGAGAACATGGACATATTTGACGACTTCCTGAGTGCTTTTAAGGCACAGCTCTGGTTCCAGCTGGACCGGGAGCTTGAGACTATCGGCAGGAAGATACACGAGGACGAGACCGTGACTATGACCTCTCCCTTCCTGGCGGGCACCTTCGAGGACTGCCTGATAACCGGGCGGGACCCCCTTCGCGGGGGCGGCTTCTCGGTGCATGACTACCAGCTTCTATCCGGCACGGTCACCACCGCTGCCGACAGTCTCAGGGCCATAGAATACTGTGTTTTCGAGAAAAGGTACTGCACCCTCACTGAGCTCCGGGAGGCTATGGCGGTGGACTTTGAGGGACATGAGCCCTTGCGCCAGAGGCTCCTGCACGCCCCGAAGTACGGCTGTGGCGAGGAGCGGGCGGACGAACTTGCGGCCTGGATATCCCGGCTCTTTATAGACCGGGTGGACGCCTACCGCACCAAAAGCGGCAAGCGGGTATGGCCCGGGCTCTACAATATCGACTTCAAGATATTTGCCAATGTTACAGGTGCAACGCCGGATGGCAGGAGGTTCCGGGACCCCATAGCCGAGCACTGCTCCCCCACCCCCGGGGTGGCGAAGAAGGGCCCAACGGCCATAGTGGAGTCAGCCTCAAGGCTGCCTATGAGGGAGGGCTACGCCTCCTCGCCCCTGCATATCACCCTCAATAAGAGCGACTTTGTAATGGGTGCCGACCGGGTGAAGATAGTGGAGAAACTGATGGGAGCCTGTGACGAGGCCGGGGTGCCGGTGCTGAATATCTCCATGTACGACGCTTCCGAGCTCCGCCGGGCCCAGCAGGAGCCGGAGCGCTATAAGGACCTGATAGTCCGGGTCTGGGGCTTCAACGCCAGGTTTGTGGAGTTGGACGAGGAGCTGCAGGAGCACATTATCAGGAGGATATGCTAGGAGGTACTATGGAGAGCGCAATGATAATGGACATACAGCGGTACTCCCTCCACGATGGCCCGGGGATACGCTCCACGGTGTTCCTGAAGGGCTGCCATATGTCCTGCCTCTGGTGCCATAACCCGGAGTCCCAGTACCCGGGGCAGGAGATGATGTTCTACCCGGAGCTCTGTGTGGGCTGTGGCAGCTGCCATGAGCGCTGCACAAAGGGTGCGTTCAGCGGGGGCGGCATAGATGTGCACATCTGCCGGGACTGTGAGCAGAAGCAGGAGTGTGCTGCCGCCTGCCCGGCGGAGGCGCTGAGAGTGTGCGGGAGCAGGATGACCACTGAGGAGGTCCTCAGGGAGGTCCTCAGAGACAGAACAATGTACGGCGCCGAGGGCGGCGTCACCTGCTCGGGGGGCGAACCCCTTTTGCAGGCAGGCTTTGTGAGGGAGCTCTTGGGGCTGTGCAGACAGGAGGGCATAGGCACGTGCATAGATACCACGCTGAACGTGGAGTGGGGAGAGATAGAGAGCGTGCTGCCTGTTACGGACTTATTTTTGGTGGACATAAAATTTTTGGATGAGGAACTGGCGGTAAAGTATACCGGGGCCGGCTCCGGCCATACCCTCGGGAACCTGAGGCGGCTGTCGGAACTTAAAAAGCCGGTGTACATACGTACGCCCCTTATTGCAGGCGTCAACGATATACCACCGGAGAAGACAGAGAGGGAAAAGTTTATTGCAGGGCTTGATAACGTCCTTCGCGCTGACAGCTTCTATGTGACGGATCATGCCGGGAAGAAGTACCGGGCGCTGCAGAGGGAGAACTGGCTGATGACAAGGGATAATAATACTAAATATAGGTAATTGCGAAACAAGTTCACAATCTTGATTGAAAACAAGGATAGAATCCTGCAATGCAGGATTCTTG
>OGDY01003792.1_pt1 | contig 11247 bp, 10 predicted proteins | sample 1570341 | NCBI WGS metagenome assembly OGDY01 (sample SAMEA2581972, study PRJEB24529) | metagenome | biome: Human gut stool | place: China | collected 2011 | reverse complement strand
CTTTCACTAAATCTCCCTTCTGAGCTTTGGTGACATTTTATATTGCAATTTTCAATCATTGAGTTTTATAAACTATTCGTTGACAAAATGTCATCAAAGTGGTATACTATGTATGACACTTGTATCATATATATCCACAGCAATTTCACATGAAATAATTTGTATGGAATTTGAAGTTTATTAAGAAGAACATTTTGAGTCAAAATGAAATAGCTGTAATGTATAAGATTCAAGTGTAATATTTTTTAGGAGGCATTTATGAAACCAATTATCAAACGTATGCTTTCAGGCGTTCTGAGTGCAGCAATGACGATAAGCGCAATACCTTTTGTTTCAGTTCACGCCGATGAAAACACAAATCCCTATCCTTACACAATGTTCGCCGCTTCGAGTGACGAGGGTGCTATTACTGTAAATGCGGGAAACTTCTGTGTGAATGGTAATGTTGCAACCAAAGGCACTATCGTTTCAAGCGGTAATATGAACATTAACGGCACAAGAACAGAGAATGCTGATGAGTCCATGATCTTTATCTTTGATAAGATAGATGATCAGTATTTTTCAGCTTCAAATGTTGATGAACACGATTCGGACTACACTCTTAACGAGTTAAACATCAACATCAATGTTCCGACTGAGGTAGAGGGTGAAGCTACTCTGACCGGAAACATTAATATCAACAATGCTTTAAAAGCTTTGGAAGATGTCAACCTCTACGGAGAGGTCAAGAATACTAACGATTCGGTAATTTTCTCTAAGTATGGCGATATTGTCATTGACAGCCAGAATGTCAACCTGAACGGTCTTGTTTATGCTCCGTTCGGCAGCGTAACGATCAATGCTCAGAATCTTAACCTTAATAATGTTGTTATCATTGCTGAAAGTATCGAGCTGACCTGTCCTAATGTTAATGCCAACAACAGCAGTAGCGTAAGTTCATTTGTAGGTTCTACGTCTGAACCACTGGATATTCCCTATGATGAGTGGCAGTACATGAAGGATGAGAACGAGAATGATTTCCCAGATTTTATAGAAGATTTCAATAACTGGTATTTATTAAAAGATACAGACAACGATAAACTACCAGATTGTATAGAAGAATCAGTTAATTCAAATCCTAACGTTATGGACACAGATGACGATAATCTTGACGATTACTATGAAGTAATGGTAACCTATACGAATCCTTCTGATGTCGATACTGATGATAATCTAATTGATGATTGTAATGAAGATTTTGATGATGACGGGCTTACTAATTTGCAGGAATATCTCTTAAATACATCTCCGTGGCATTCAGATTCGGATAAAGATACATTAAATGACGGAGCTGAAGTTAATACATATAATACTAATCCTCTTGAACCTGATTCTGACTTTGACGGATTAAATGATGCAGATGAAATTAGTCTTGGCGTTCTTCCAAACAATCCTGATACTGATGGAGACGGAATCTTAGACGGTAATGAGTATTATTCAGGCTCTGTTGCGCAGGAGCTGATTTCTGATGATCCTAAAGTTTCCGCAATAACAGGCGTTTATGTTGAGCTGGATTGTAAAGGATATGCTGAAAACTGTGTAAAAATTGAAAACACCTATAACATTGATGTAATGTCAAGCGATGTTGCAGGTATTGTCGGCTCACCAGTAAATATAACGTCAAGTGCAGAGTTCAACACCGCTACTATAACTTTTACCTATGACGACACCCTGCTTAATGACACCACTGAAGAAGATTTGATTATCCTATGGTATGACAGGGAAAATAAGGGATATGTTATGCTCGAAGATACCATAGTTGATACCGTTAATAATACCGTAAGTTGCACAACCACCCATTTTTCAACATATCTCGTTATTGACAGAGAAATATGGCTGGATTCATGGAGAGAAAAGATTGAATACAGTCGTCAGCCAAGTGTGATAGAAACAGCATATAACATAGGGTTTGTTGTTGATGTTTCAGGCAGCATGGATAGTGAAAGACTCGGCAATGCAAAGACTGCACTAAATACGTTCATCGATGCAATGTACGGATGCGATGAAGCTACTTTAGTTTCATTCAATTCATCTGGAAATGTTTTAAAGCATTTCGGCGCTTCAAAAAGCGAACTGAAATCAGCAGTTTCAGCTCTGACTGCATCTGGCGGAACAAGTACAAATAGTGGATTGAGAGTTGCGATTACTGAAATGTCACCTTATCTGTCGTCAGATGAAAAGAATATAATCATTCTAATATGTGATGGTGATGTTGAGAATAACGACACCACAAAGGAGCTTCTGCAAATCGCTAAAAATGCAGAAAAGCCAATAAATATCTATACATTAAACGTATGTGATGCTGATTCTGACGCTTTAGAATCAATAGCAGCTCAAACAGGCGGAGTTCCTTATAAGGCTGCAACAGCAGCTCAAATAGCATCAGTAATGGCAACGTTACAGCAGAGTACGGTATCTTCTATTGATATGACCGACTCTGATGGAGACGGTTTATATGATGTCTATGAAACACAAGGAATAAAATATCAAAACGGTCAGGTTTACAGAACAGATCCTAATAAAGCGGATACAGATGGTGATGGCATAAGTGACTTTGATGAAGTTGGCGGTGCTCCGATAGCCAAAGTTGTTAACTTCTTCCAGTCTGAGTATTCGTGTGTACTTTGCAATGTTAATACAAATCCAACATCAGTTGATACAGATGGTGATACTTATACTGACGATATAGATCCTGAGCCGTATGATTATACAATGATAAAGGATTTTGGCTCTGATGGGTATATAGCAGATATTGAATATCAAGCAGGAGAATTGAATCCTATGGCATTGGAATTAACAGCTTGGCCATATATTGGAGATTATATTTTCTATAAGTTAAAAGGAGAGAAAGATGTTGCCAATAGTGCTATAGAACTCATGATGGACGATGTTAATAATTGTCCTTATACATATCTGGTATCTGATGAAAACTGGCTGAGATTCTGCGAATACTTCAATACTTGTGTAGAAACATATGGTAGTATATATGAAGAACGACTTCTATCTACTGTCATGTGTTCAATCAGGCTCAGGCGAGAGCAGGAGATGCTATCGCATCGGTGCTTGACTTCAAGAAGCACGGCACTGACAAAGGACAGCCCGAAGCTGTATAAAGGACAAGTAAAGGACAGAAGCCGTATCAGGGTAAAAGAAAAACTCTCAAATGGCGATATATCGTCATTTGAGAGCCTTGTGTGTGGTGACCCGTACGGGAATCGAATTAATCCTGAGCATTTTAGTAGTTTTTAGTAAAAAGCGAAAATGGCTGTATTTCGGCGATTTTTGAAGCTCTATTTATAGTGACTTCAAGCGACTTCAGACGATTTTTAGTACAAATAAGTGCCAAACAAGTGCCAAAAGTGGCGCATTCCCTCTGAATCATTTTATGTTTTAGGGCTGAGTAATTATTCTTTGATTCGTAGGCATCAAACAGCTTCACTCTCCGAGAAAGTTGAAAAGGGAGATAATGATACCGAAATGATTGTTTAACTTTGAGATTAGTTGATTTTTCCTTAAGATAATAGTGCAGTAGAGAAAGGCTCAATTATAAAATAGTAGAGTCTGAATCATTTGGAAGAAACAATGTACAAATAAGTGTATGTACTGCATCCACATATTCATTAGCAGACGTAAAATTGAATCTTTTGTAACGATAATAATATGGGTTATCATAATCAGAAATCATTTTTATGTTTTTACTATACACATACATAGTTCTAATATAATCAAATGATTCTTTATCATATAATTCATTTTTGATTTTTTTTATTAATGTATTGATATCTGTTTCCTTTTTTAATACACTTGAAATAAACAGTTCTTCCAACAACAACTGTTTGCGTTCATTTAGACTATAATAATTTATATTATTATATAATTTTTGCATTATATTATAGGCTTCATTTAAGTCGTTATTTTTAATTGCAAGATAGTAATTACTATATCTACAGAAAAATGTAAGCATATTTTCATACTTAACATTTTCCATGTTAATATATGAACTTTCGCCAATTGTTTTATTGAATTCAATAGAATGGCTAATTTTCAATTGTTTCTTTAAAAACTCCAATTGAATCTTTTCTTTGTGTATATACCAAATAATATCACTATCGCTTAAAAATTCAACATCTCTGACCGGAAATACTGTGTTTATTAGATTAACAGTATTTATAAAGATATTATTAAACAAGAAAGCTCTTAGTATTAAGTTGGTGTTTTTTAAGAATAATAATATACAAATGATAATAAGCAATATATTTGATATTATTCCACCAAGCAAATACAAGTAAATATGTGTATTTGACGAATCACTCTTAGGGTTCATCAAACAATGATTTTCTTTTCGTTGTTTAAAATCGTAACTCCATTTTTTTAGGTACCCGTTATATTCAGCACCACAAAAAGAAATAGAGCTTAATTTGAAACCAAAAATTTTTCCGAAGAATAAATGACCTAATTCGTGGCCCGATAAAACTATAGTTATATTAATAACAGAAAAAAACAATACTAGAATATATAAAGGAATATTGTTTCTAAACATTCTTGCTACAAGAAATAAATATAGTATAAGAACACATACACTTGATATATCTATAAATTTTTTATTCATAATGTTATGACGTAATATCACAAAGTTTTACAGCATCTTTTTTTATTAATATACTGTAATTGACAATATAGCAAACGAGAATTACAGCTATGCAAAATACGATATCATTAACATTTCCAAATTCTCCCTGTAAGGATTTTATCATAAGATTAGTTGCTTTGTAAGTCGGGAAAAAGGATATAAACTTACTTAATAAATTGGTTGATAATGAATCTGCCATCAATACAGGGAATACTAATACAAGTTCAATAATGAGCATGATACCAGAATTATTAAAAATCATTCCTACTAAATGGCCAATTGCGGAAACAGTAAGAATAACAATCAACCATATCAAAACACTTGAAAGCGTTATTTTGAAATCAAACAATCCAATCGTTTTCACAAATATTAAATATGCAGAGTTCATTAAAAGAAACTGAAATATTACTGCAAGCTGTTTTGTTAAGAACACGTTAATTTTATTTATTGGAGATTTAATAATATACATTAAAGTTTTTGTGCCTTTTTCCTGTTGAATTTGATTAATAGAGTTGTTCAGAGTTGAATATAGAAAGATCCAGATAAAACCAAATGATACAAGAGGATTTAGCGATTTGTTTTTTTGATCAACCTTATTTTGTTCAATAAACAAACGCTGTGTTTTGTTTACTTTATCAACGAGATCAGGATAGTTTTCTACAAGGTTTTTTGCGTTTATAATAGTTACAGCTTGATTTATTACAGAGGCAGAGCTTTGTCCCTTGGTGTTTGAAGCATTATAATACATTTTTAGTGTTTTGTTGTCAATAACAATGTATGCATCTAAATCAGAGCTTGAAAGATTCTGTTCCATTTCATTAATGCTGTCAAACTCTAAAAAGTTTAATTTGATTCCATCAATATCTTTTGTACCATAGTTTAATAGATCAATCGTTGAATCGGCATTTTGTATATAACCTATTTTTAATTCAACAACAGAGGTTTCAGATGTAATATATGAAACAATAAGTGTAAGTACTGGAACAAGTATACTTACTAATAAAAGTTGCCAATTCTTTAGCAAAAGTTTAATTTCTTTATTCAGTAACGTTATGAATTGCATTTTTTCTTACCTCGTTATATAAAATATCCAATGAAACTTCTTTCGTAACGATATCAACAAATTTATTAGTATTACCAAGTTCAGACAAAACATGATTTAGCTGATCCGCCTCAAAGGTCATTATAATTAAATCATTGGAATCTTTATATTCAAAATTGTTTTTATGAATATAATCCATAATTTTAGGAGTGCGGTTAATATATAGTGAAATCATCTTTTTACCATTATATTTTTTTATAAGACTATTAACTTCACCACTTTCAATTACTGTTCCTTTTTCAATAATTACAACTTCGTTTACAATTACTTGTGTTTCTGTAAGATCATGAGAGGATATAATCAATTTCATTTCTTCTTTTAATGATTTTAAAAGAAGAAGAAAGTCACTTTTTGCTATAGGATCGAGTCCTGAAAATGGTTCATCAAGGAATAAAACCTTCGGTTTGGATATAACACTGATAAGCAGCATTACCTTTTTTAACATACCTGTAGATAGATGTTTAATCTGTCTGTTTTCAAATTCTTTTATCCCCCCCCAATCTCGCCAATAGTCATATTTTTTACTGGAGATACCATAAATTCCAAGAAAATATTTTATAACTTCTTTAACAGTTAAAATTGGATACAGAACTAATTTATCAGTAAATAATCCTGTACATTGTTTGATTTTATTAGGTTCTTTTTTTACAGAGTAATTATTTATTAATATATCACCGCTATTTATAGATAACAATGCATTTGATGCCATGAAAAGAGTTGTTTTTCCGGCACCGTTACTGCCAAGTATTCCTATAGCGTTATTATTATTAGAACTAAATGATATATTATTTAATGCAGGAATTGACATTTGGGGGTAAATTTTACTGACATTATTTACTTCGTACACGGTAGTCATTCTCCTTTGCATCAATAATTAACATTATTTTTGTATAATAATTTCTAATATCATCTTGAGTCAGATTTTTTGTATCAATGATTACTTTCATTAAAGAATAATCTGACCACTTATCAGATTTTAATGTTATTCCGTATTTTTCAGGATAATTGAATAATTCAGTTCCGGGAAGAGGTGTGTTTGGAGATATGGCAACTTTAGCTCCGTATTCATCACATATATGTTCAATGAATTCCTGAGTTTTGCTTAACGTTTGATGTGTGTCAGAATGATTGCCTATTATAAACGAACATAAAGGTCTTATTTTATACTGCTTTAATAATCGTAGAATATTTTCAGCATTTTTTACCTTAATATGTTTATTCAAGGAATCAATTACTCCTTGATCAGCACTTTCTATGCCCATATGAAGAGCGATGCAGCCAGACTCGGATAACAGTTTAATTACATCTTCATCCAATACATCGATTCTTGACTCACATTTCCAGATAAGTATTTTATTAAGTCCTGTTTTTATCATGTATTCGCAGAATTTTCTTAATCTGACCTTGTTTACTGTAAATGTGTCGTCAAAAATTGACATATAGGTATCAATTAACGAAATGTTCGATTTGTATTCTTTGTATAAATAATAGACTTCAGAAAAAACAGATTCTGCATTTCTAAGTCTATATCTTTTTCCAAAAAAGGCTCTTGATGCACAATAAACACAATCACCGGGACAACCACGACTGGTTATGAGAGATATTGGTGTAGCATACCTCTCCAATTTCAAATCATCTCTTGAAGGGAAAGGAAGACATTCCAGATCCTCAACTGTATTTCTTCCTTCATTAAAAACTATTTCGTTGTTTTTCCAATATGCAATACCTTTTATGCTTCGAAGGATTCGTTCATCTTTATTATATTTGAAGTATTCCATTAATTTGATAGTTGAAGATTCACCTTCTCCAAGTATAACATAATCAGCACCATTATTTAAGACTTCTTCAGGATTAAAAGTGCTATGTACACCTCCGGCCATGATGGGAATTTCCGGATAATATTTTTTTATAAATTTTATCATCTTATAAGCGTTATCGATACATTCGGAAAAAGATGCACTTACACCTATAACATTAGGAGAAAACTCATCAATAATTGATTTAATCTCTTTAGGTCCGATTTCTTCAACAAGAAAATCCTTTACGAGTACTTCATATCCATGTAATTTTAATATTGAAGATAATAATGCTACGCCTAAAGGAGGAGTGCCTGTTTTTTCAATCAATGATTCTTTCCACGTTCTATTTGTGGACGGCACAAAATATACGATTTTATTAATCATTTTCAACATCCTTTTGATATAGATTTACAGACATTAATTGCCAGAAATGTATTTGAGATTTACATTGTTTACAATGAGGATTTTCTCCTGATATATTTTTAGAGTATGCATATGCTAATGCACGACATCCACCGCCGCAAATATATCTTTCATCGCATTCCTTACAATGCTCCATATTATCAACTGTACATTCAGAATATATGCTATAAGCTTTTTTATAAAGATCTGAAATACACATTTCTTTTATATTTCCAAGTAAGAAATCGTCTTTCATTAATGAGGCACATGGATATACATTTCCATCATAATTAATAGCAAGTTCAGAACATCCTAATCCACAGTTTTCTGAAAAGCAATATCCTTCAAGTATTTGGTTAAAATCAGAACCTGCAAATAAAGCAATATTATCAAATCCTAATTCATACAATCTACGCTGTTCTTCATATGTTTTATGAACCCCGTTCCAGTATTCATCTATATTAAACTGTTTATACTGACTGTAATCCATTCTTCCATCAGGTTTTAACATATTGACATATAATCCCATAGCTCCAACATTAGTAGCAAATCTAAGCATCTGTGGTAATGTTGAAATTGATGGCGTGACACTCATTTCAGAGGTAAGAGGGGTTGTAGCCAAATAAAAATTTCTGAAATTTCTCTTTAACAATTCAGCTATAAATAACTTTATTTTTTCTAATGTTCCAGCTCCTCTTGTACGTGCATTTATTTCTTCCTCGCAAGAGTCAAGAGAAATCTGAATCGTATTTACGTATTTTGCTATAGAATCCAATTTTTCATCAGATAATTTTAATGTACCATTTGTTATTAAAGTTATATTGATATTTTTTATTTTTTCTGATACCTCTTTTATTATTTCAAAAAAGTCTTCTCTGATGGTTGGTTCACCGCCGGAAAAAGTTATATTTTTAAACCCTTCTTTTTTAGCTTGCCTTATAACATCAAGTATTTCTTCTTTAGATAACGGATCATCAGTGTATTCTATTCCGGAAGCATTATAACAATAAACACATTTCAAATTACATCTTTTTGTTATATGTATTGTAATTGTTTTTTCCTTTATACCTTTATATTTTTTGGCATCTGATTCGTATTTATTAATCCTATTAGTCAATTCTTTAATAAAAAAAGAAACGTCTTTCAATACATCGCTATATTCTAAAGAATACTCCTCTGATAAAGTTTGAGCAATTTCTTTTTTTTCGACACCTTCCATTAATAAAGATACTATTTCAGAACCTGTATCATTTAATGTAGTCCAAAAACCGGTATTTTTTTTATACAAAACTTTATAAGCAGATTCATCAAGTGATTTCATATTAAACTGCAACCAATCCATTTTTATTTCCTCGCTTTATTAATTTGTTAATCTATTGGTATTTCTAATAATTCCTTGACAGAGTCTAAAGGACACCAGATGCAAACACCAAGTTTACTGTCTGTTTCTATAAAATATCCTTCAACATCATTTTCAGTGGATATTTTCTTTAATACTCCTGCAAAACTAACATTTCCATTTGTAGTTAAAACAACTCGTTTATTTATTAATAAGTTTTCGCTCATAATTCCCATTCGTCCTCCATTACTAATTCGATTAATCCATGTTTATCACAAAGAATGATAAAATCATATATATCATCCTGACTATAAGAAGGAAACGTTTCCATAATATTTTTTATTGTATTGTGACCATCAAACATTTCCCATATTTTAGACTGTGTTATATTTAATTTTATGTCAAATAAAGTCGGTATAATTACTCTTTCGTCTTTTTTATACCATGCTTCGCTTTTTCTTGAAATAATATCATTTTCATTAAATGTAATGTTCATAAAATCATCTCCAAATATAATTTTTAAGCTTTAAAGAGTTATTTTATGCTTGAATATATTTAATTATACAGATACTTTAGTCTGCTCGTTATAAACAATCATTATCATTCAGCACCTGTATAGAAGGAACAACTATATGAAAATCAAATTTTATTATTGTCGTTTATTTAGTTATTATAATTTTTTGAATATTGAAAATTGTATGCAAAAAATTCCGCAATATAAAATAAAATTTCTGTGCTTTTGAAAAGTTATTTTATATTGTTTACTTTAACGTTAAATTAGAAGTTATGCTGCAACAGCAACAACAACCGCAGCTTGGCCACCAGGAACACAAACTGCAATTACAACAGCAGCACCGCCACCGACTACAACTATAGCACCGAATCCGGTTTTACAGTCTCTTGCAAACCAACATTTTCCACCACCATTAACAGCATTAGCCTTAGGACCAGATGAAATGGGGGTTGTATAGAATTTATTGATTTTTTCCTGCTTCATTATATTCACTCCTTTAATATTAAATTCAGTTATTTATTTCAAGCATAGAAATTTTCACTGAATTATGTAGTGTAATCCATAGATCGTTTAGTTTTAAGTAAGAAATTATGCTGCAACAGCAACAACAACTGCAGCCCCTCCACCAGGAACAACAGTTGCAACTACAACAGCTGCACCACCACCGATTACTACGATAGCACCGAATCCGGTTTTACAGTCTCTTGCAAACCAACAGCTTCCGCCGCCATTAACAGCATTGGCCTTAGGACCGGATGACATTGGAGTTGTATAGAATCTATTGATCTTTTCCTGTTTCATTTTTTCACTTCCTTATTTTTTACATTTTATCTCAAAAGCACAGAAATTCTAACTGATTATGTAGTGTAATACATAGGTTACTGTAATATTAAGTAGGGAGTTATACTGCAACAGCAATTATAAATAGTAACTTCACCACCGACTATTGCAATATTGTTGATTCTTACTTTGAAGTCATTTCCAAATCATCATTATATCCATCATTAATAACAGTAGTTTTAATATCTATGGTATTAAGCTTAATGTCATAGCTGCAGATTATGTATAACTTTCTCCTGACTTGTTTTTTGATAACCTTATTTGGAATGTAATAAATTTTAAATGATTTGCTTTATAAAAAACACAAGCCACCTATCTCATATATAAATTATGAGATAGGTGGCAAAAAATTTCCCTTTGTCCAAAATTGACTTGCCTTTAGAATCTGACGAGCGACCCGACTATACGGTAGTGACTGCTGCGACGGATTTTCACCGTGCTTCCCTCAGTTTCAGATTTGTAATAATACGTCTAAATTATATCATAAGCATAGAATATTGTCAAGTGTTTTGATTTAAATTGTCTCATATGGAAAGTTGTAAAATAAAATGACACAATAAAAAGACTCAAAGTGAAACAAAT
>OGDY01003781.1_pt1 | contig 11275 bp, 5 predicted proteins | sample 1570341 | NCBI WGS metagenome assembly OGDY01 (sample SAMEA2581972, study PRJEB24529) | metagenome | biome: Human gut stool | place: China | collected 2011 | reverse complement strand
TTCTTTTAACGCCTCGCTAATATGCTTGACATTATCCCACTTACGATACAATTTTCTCGCATCTTCTTCATAGATTGTATTGAGACCTTCTTCTGCTTGTTTATTATAATCTATAGCTTTAATTACTGCTTTTCCCTTCTGCTCCGCAATTCTTCCAAAATGAATATCCATCTCCGTTGATGTATAATCAACACCTTGGTTTCGATCGCTTTGCGGGAAATAAGCAAGTGTAGCCTTTGCAAAGAAGGGATGTGCATTCATATCTTGTGGAACCGGAATATTATACGTATATACTTCATACTCATCTATGCTTCCAGACATAATAAATCTTATCTCATCCTCTCGAGAATACAAAATGTCCTCTATCCTTTTGGGTACAATGCCATATCCTTTTTCATATTTAATAGTATCCTGTCGATCCCATCCTGCCGCAGAATCAATTATTAAAGCTTTTGCCACTTCACGGCTTAAACCCATAACATGTATAAGATACGCCATTTTGCGAGTTATCCAAGGTGCCGCAAACGATGTTCCGGTTACAGTTGCCTTACCTAAAGGTTCACAAACAACGATTTTGTCAGGACCATCTCCACCATAGTAACAAACATCAGGCTTATTCCTAACTCCTGCTGTACTTCCACATCTGTCTTATTATAATGACTGCAAAAACAGGAATGAAGGATCTCACTGAGCATCACACCATTCGGTGCATAGAACTTAACCAGTGTCATTCCACGATCAGAAAATAGCACAACTCAACAGTGAGCTGAGCACACAGAAAGTCATTCAAAAGCACTGTGATTCTTACCGGCTCTGCCGTAAAGTAATTGAAGATTGCAAATCTGCTAAAAATCCAAAAGCATACCGCAGCAAACATCAGGCAGAATACAAACTCCACGATTCACTAAAAAAAGAGCTTCAGGCTCTCGGTGTTACCAAAATCCCAAGCTCTAATAAAATCCTGAAGAGGATTGAAAATCTTGAATCTGAACAAGCTACTACCGTCCGAAAAAAACAGGAATTGCAAAAAAAGCAGAAGACACTGGATATCATTAGACAGAATTTTACTGCACTGCTCGATGCTCCTGAGATCAGTTCAGACTTACTTCCAGCAAAACGAGAACCTATTTCTGTCACAAGAGATAAATAAGATTGCACTGACAACTCAATTATTCTTTTCCAAATCCTCCCAAGGTTTCAGATCTATTTCCTCCCAGGTGACACCATACGGTGCACCTCCGGAGGTATCTGTTTTTGGGTTATGCCAGTTATATAACGAAACGAAAAGACCGGGATTTCTCGATCTTCTCATATTATTTATGGACTTTTCTTTTACAAATACTAAATATGACTAAGGATATTCCCATTAAAGAAAGCCACATAATTACATTCGTATCATCTCCCGTTTTTACATTTGAAATATGACTGCTATTATCACCTGATGGTTCTTCTGAAACTGGTGGCGTATTCGTGGTAATTGGTGGTATCGATTCATTTTTAAATTTAGGTTCTGCCGTTACATTCCAGATGATCTGACCGTCATAATTACCCGGAACTGTTATGATAAAAGGTTCACTTCGATATACTTGATTGCCAATTTGTGTTTTTTGTGTCTGGACAAAAAGATACACTCCTTTTTCCAGATCTCTGTACATAACTTCTCCATCTGAATTGGTCTTTCCAGATATTCCTCTGATGCTGTTATCCTGTACATATTTTCCCAGTTTTTTTGCAGCTTCTGCCTGAGCGGAAGAATCCTCAAAGTCAAATACGACTCCGGACTTTGCAAACTCAGTCTCTAAAACCCATGAATTCTTTTTATATATGCCAACCTGATACATCGTAAATTCAGTATTACTTAGCTTATATACCGTGGTCTCATCTTCAACAGTTGCTTTTAATAATATACTTCCCTGATCATTCGCAGACACAGGTAACGGAATGAGGAGTAAAAGCATACACATCACACTGGCCATACACATATATATTCGCTTACGTTTACTTATTCTGCTCATATTTTTTCTCCTTCCTGCGTTTATGTAACTTAATGCTCACCCATATGATGATGAAAGCAATAATTCCACCAATCAATAGAATCAAATTGAATGGAATTGTATGATGAAGACCAACTTCCTCATCTATCTTCTGTGCCTCTTCATACGGAATTCTAGTGCCACGTACAAGCAGTCTGTGCGTGTTAACTGCATAAGGAGTGCATGTGACCAGTGTTACATAATCCTTGCCCTTTTCAATCTGTAAAGAATCTGTATCTGATGGCAATACTGTCAGAATCTGATCCACCTGATAGGCAAAGGTATGATGAAGAACTTTAATATAAAATACATCTCCAACCTCCATCTTGTTCAGGTCGGTGAATATCTTGGCATTTGCAAGTCCACGGTGTCCGGATAATACCGCATGACAGCTCTCACCGCCTACCGGAAGCGAGGTGTTTTTCAGATGTCCTACACCTGACTGCAGTACTTTTTCGGATGTTCCATGATAAACCGGAAGAACAACATCAAGCTTTGGGATATCAATATATCCCATCATTCCAGTATCATCAATTTTCAAAAGTTTGTTATACTCATCATCTTCTGTCTGGTTTTCATTGCTTTCTGAAAATGGATCTGCTATGGAACCAATTCCGATCAGGCTTTCGTTGTAGTCCTGTGCCTGCTTGATCATTGCATTTTCCTGTTCTTCCGACAAATGCGAAACTTCCTGTTCATAATCTGTAGCAATGGTTGTGCTGTTCATCTGATTAATGTAATTACTCACTACCGGATACAGGATTAAAGAAAATGCCATCAGATATCCGATTCCTCTTAGTATTTTTACTACTTTCTTCATAATACCTTTCACCTTTTCGTCTGTTTCTTCTGAAATATCCAGTCCACACTGGACATTTCAGAAAAAGCAGACATCCTCCCGGTACAATACCGGGAAGATGAACTGTCTTTTTATCCATTCTTAAACTTCAGAATGTCTTAGTTTTTTGCTTTCTTTTTGCCAAAAGCTTTGCTTGCTGTTAATACACCGAAAAGAACGATACCAGCCAGTGTTACCATGAGGGCACCCTTGCTACCAGTAGATGGAAGCTGTGCACCTGTCTTGTTTTCTACAGCTACTTCTGGGGAATCAGTTTTATTTGTGATTGCAGCACCATTTGTAGTCTTTCCATTGTATGTGTAATCAACTGAATAGCTTGTCAGTTTTCCGGTTTTTGGATCATAGTTTGCTTTAATCTCAACCTTGATATCGCTGAGAAGCTTGTTGTATCCGTCCGGAGCTTTTGTCTCTCTTAAGTAGTAAGTTCCAGCTTCAAGACCTTTTACAAGAACTTTACCATCATCATCGGATACAATTTTTGCAGAAGTAAAGCCTGTTACTTTAGCTTCATCAGCTGTTGCCTGACGGTATACACCTTCTCCTTCGTCTACAATATTAATCTTTGCATCTGTATCTGCTGCATTACCTGCTGTATTTGCCTTATAAAGCTCAAATTCTGCATTTGCAAGTGCAGTCTGAGTCTCATCTTTTAAATAATATTTGAAAATTGTGAAATCAAAAGTATGTACATCTACGATGCTTGGTTCGGATTCACCTTTTTCATTTGTTCCCGGCTTATTGCTGTATTCAACAGTAGCCTTGTTGGTGTTAGGATCAAAACCAGTTACTGCATCTTTATTTAAGGTTGCTGTATAAGTTACTTTAATTTCCTGTCCTGCTTTGTTTGCATTAGAAGCAAGGAATTTGTTCATCTCAATCTTAATTTCTGTTGTTCCATCTTCATTATTTTTTGTAGTTAATGTATATGTATTCTCTGCCTTAGTTCCATCTGTATCAGCATTAATAGTAACGTCACCAATTTTCACAGATGTGATGCTTCCAAATGTAAGACCTTTCGCTAATGTATCCTTGAAGTTAAATACATAAGAAGTATAGCCTGTCATATCCGGTACTTTAGATGTCAGTGTGTAAGTCACGGTATCACCAATGTTGACATCATCTGCATTTTTGTCATTTACTTTTTTTACTACTGTCGGGTAATTGCTCTTCATGTTAATTGTAACTGTAGTGTCTGTAACATTGACTAAAGATGTTACGGATTTTACTGTCTCATTTCCAGGTGCTGTAGATGTATCTGTTGCACCTAATGGATACACTACATAGTATCCATATACCAGATTGTCAATTACTGTCTTTGTGTCTGCTGTATCTGCAGTACTATGAGTAGATTCTACAGCTGTTTTGGTTTCACCTGATGCACTAAGAATCCATCCCAGGATATCTTTTGCAAACGTTGCACCTTTACTTCCATCATCGCCAACCTGCTCTTTAACATATGCATATGCTTTTTCACTTAATGCTTCCCCTGTTAATTTAGAAGCCCCCGTAATTTTGTTCTGGAAGAATCCCTCATATGCACTGTTCAGTGTATATGCTACATTATCGCCGTTTTTTGTTGCTGTAAAAATCTGATACAGATCCAGAGTTTTTCCTGCTACTGTATTGTTGACTGTCAGAGTGCCTTTTGGAGCTTCTGCTGCAAATGCAGTCATGCTCATGGACAGTATCATGGTCATTGCCATCAGAACTGCCATAAATCTTGATACTAATTTCTTCATGTTCCTCTTCTCACTTTCTTTTGATTTTTTATTGGTTCGCTTGAGATTCTTTCAGCCTTTACGGTGGAAGTTCCCCACGCAGCCATACCTCTCTCATGACCCTGCTCCTCCTTTCCTACATCGTCTGTTTCCTTTTCCTTCTACGTCCGGTATAAAGCAGGAACGCTAACAACAGGCCACCTGCTATGATAAACATCATAATGCCCTCGCCGCCGGTATCCGGAAGCAGTGCAAAATGCCGGTTGATAATCGTGAAGGTAAATCCATCTTTAGAAGTTTCGATTGTAGTTGTATATCCTTTTATTTCAGTTTCCGTAACAGAATATTTGTAATAATGCGGAGTTCCTGCATCATCTTTTATGTAGGCTGGAAGAGTTTCAATCACTTTCTGCCATGTAGATTTTGAAATATCACCTTTTATTTCATAGTTTTCATATCCCGGCACAACTTCTGTTTGTTTTGTTCCTTCCGCATCCGTCCAGCTTCTGGAAATTGTGACCGTAATAGAGTCTGGTCTGAGATTGTCCATATTTCGGAAATCTTTCCAGACTTTGTTTATCGTCAGGTTTACATTCTCATCACATGGATCCTGCGTATCAGACGGTTCCGGTGATGTGCTGTCACCTGTATTGACTGTCGTTTTGGCATCTGACATCAGAACAGCTTTTGCATCTGATATATATGCATTCAGATCTGCTGTTTCAGAAGAATCTTTTGTTGCCATAACTGCATTCTGCAAGGTGTTATATTCATCTACCTGTACCACATGTTTTATGGAAAAGATACTCCATCCATTTTCCTGACTGAACGTATCTGTCAGAAGTTTCGAATTCTTTTTGATCTCATCAAAACTAATCGCCGGTTTTCGGTAAATACGATAATTGTTATTCTCACCTTCTACACCTGCTTTTGTATTAAAGTCATATGCAGAGTCCAGATCACTTTTTCCGCTGAATGGTCCCACCAGCTTAGATGTTCCACGGACCACATCGCAGTAATACATGTTGTTATTTTTCAGTAGTCCTTCGTCGTTGTATCCTACAAAGCCTCCGCTTCGTCCATCTGTTGCAGTACCGTCTGCATCATTTCCGGCACCGCCGGCATAAACATCGTATCCCGTACTGATTCCATATACATTGCTGTCTGTAATTTTTGTCCTGTTTGCCTTAATCAGGTTGACACTGATGTTGGACTTTACATCATTATCTTTCGTTATGATTCCGTTTTTGTCACATGGAAGCTTAATAGAGGAATCTCCGATCTTAATGATTGCAAAATCTGTCTGCTGATTGTTATCATCAGACTTTTTAGACAGCCCAACGGAAATATCCAGTCCAAGCAGATTCACATGGATGAGATTTCCATCGTACAGTGCATCAACCTTCACAATTCCAAGATTGATATGCAAAAGGTTGGAATCCTGGATCTTATCCAGATATAACGCCTGTACAAGCTGATTCAGAACTACGAGCAACGCATCCACCACTGTGGAATCCAGTTTTACATCTGCAAGATAGGCAAAGCTTGTTCTTCCTGCGAAGCCTCCTGCTGTTCCGTCTGATGCTACCTGTTTCAGGCTATTTTCCTGATTTTTAGCACCTCCGGCATTGCATCCTGACATTCTGGTAAGATTTGCATAGCCGATAAATCCTCCTGCAATCTCTTCCTCTCCACCTTTACTCTGAACCGTATAACCACCAGGCACTCCTGTCACACTGCTGTCATCTATGTGGGAACCAAAAATATCCAGGACACCGAGGGCACCGCCCAGAAGCTGTCCAAATTTATCTCCCAGCACATCCAGCTTCTCCATTTTTACAACTCCGCTTTTTCCGGAGTATCCTACAAAACCGCCGACGCTGTTTAGTCCAGTTACATAATTTAATCCCATTACGCTGCTGTTTTTGACAGAGCCATTTAACAGGGAACCGCCAAATCCTCCAGCCGTTCCGCTATATGTTACTTCATTATTCTGGCCTGATTTTGTCGCTGTGTTAGCACTGACGCCAAGCCCTGCATCTGGACTTCCTGTGACATTTCCGTAATATACATAACTTCGGAACGCATCCAACACATCGGTTTTTCCAAGTTTTAAAAGATACTGTAATACCGAGGTCTCATTACCTGCACTAATGTTTGCGGCACCGGAAACATCCGCAATACCGAAGCATCCACCGGCATATTCACCGGCTACTACGGAACGAATCTTGTCTGCACGGATTCCGCTTCCCGGCGTATCCTTCTCGCCGAGGACCGCTCCGCAGAGACTTCCTGCAAATCCTCCTGCTGCTTTTGCGTACCCGGTATTGCTTCCATTTTGATAGGTTCCGTTTACGATCACGCCCCAGTCATCCCAGGCTGACACAGATGCACAGCGGATGGTAGAAACAGTAGCATTCAGAACCTTAATCAGTTCTGCCGGAGCATTTACCATAAGAACATCCAGAAGCTTATTCAAAAGTCCCTGCTTTGTAGCTGTATCAATAGCTGCCACACTACCTGGATCTACTTTTCCAGCAAAACCGCCTACATAGGAAGTTCCATCTACACGCCTTAAATTTGTGATACTGCAAGAGGTATTTTCATCTCCCCAGATCTGACCGCCGATCATTCTTCCCACATAGCCTCCGGCAAATCCTGCCGGATCTTTGTCTGCAATACCGGTTGCTTTGATCCTTGCACCGGAACGATAACCTTCCACATGGGACTGTTTTACAACCGGAACAAAGGTTTTTAATGCCGCCAGACTGTCTGCACCGATAATCTTAAGACCTGCCAATGAAACGTCACCTGTGTTTGCCACAGAACCGGTAAGCATCTCACCTGCAAATCCACCGCTGCTTCTGAAGGCTTCAACTGACTGAAGATCTGTTGCAGTTCCATTTGTCACGGTACCGCCTTCCATACGGCCTACATAGCCTCCGGCAGAACCGCCTTGTGTTGCTTTACTTGCCAGAATGCTCCTTCCTGCTGTGACTGCGTATCCATATGCATACTGAGAAATGATCTCATTTAACTGATTCTGATCATTAACTTCACCAAGTGCCTGTAATTTATTACCGTAACTTCCATAAGAGCCGACAGCACCAACCCACTTATTCCAGGTATCCGTATCCAGTCCACGAAGCGGTCCATAAACAGCTGTATTCTTTTCTGTCGGATACACTGCCTGAAGAAGCGTCAGCGGATTATCTAGTTTGATAAGACCAAATAAAACCTTCAGACTTCCTGTATCTGCAACATTCGCACACCGCATCAGTCCTGTATAACCTCCGGCATATTCCGTTCCATATACGGAACGGATACGATAGGCCGCACATTCTCTTACGTTTCCTGTATATGCAGCACCTTTCCACTTATCCGTATTCTTTCCCCAGATCTGACCGCCGTAGTTGTAACCTGCATAGCCTCCGGCAAGCCCACGGTAAATGCCGTCATCACTCTCAGCCTGAGCCCTCACAGCACCTCCACAAGGTACACAGGTTGTTTCGCTGTTTTTGATTACAGGAACAAATGCCTGTAAAACGCCAAGAAGATTATCTGCCTTGATCAGTCCTCCAAGAGCACTTAATCCCTCTACCACATCTGCCGCACTCCCAGGCTCCATGGTTCCAACATATCCACCGGCACTTTCACGCCCTATGATATGTGCAAAATTATAAGAATTACTATTCTGAATCTGAACTCCAAGAAGTTCTCCTGCATATCCACCGGCTTTTCCGGTATCACCGTCTCCGTCTGTTGCAAGAACATTAAATCCACCTGTTGCTCCGTAAACATCTGAACTGTCTATGATAGATGCAACTACAGTCAACGCTGATAACAGTCCTGTCGTAGAAAGTACATGATCCAGAACGCTTGCACCTCCGATAGCCGCCGTACTTCCCATAGCAGCTTTCCCAATATAGCCGCCGGCATAACGATAACCACTTACCGCATATGCACTGTCGCTTCCGTAATAACTGCTGCCATCTTCCTGCTGCAGATTCTTTGGCTCACTGACACGGGTATGCCTCAGTTTATCTACATCAGAATTACTGATCTGCACACCGGTTCCGCATCCGATAAAGCCTCCTGCACTTCCGGCATCCGCATCGTTGGTGCTGTCTTTTTCAAGAGTACCTGTAACGGTAACGGTAAATCCTTTTTCTACAGAATTAACACTGGCATTACTGATCACCGGAACAAAAGCATTAACCAGGGAAAGTAATCCTGTCAGATCAACTACTTTTGTAAGAATTGATGACTCAGCTCCAATCTCTGCAACCGCTCCGGCTTTTACCAGACCTCCGAAGCCTCCGGCATAACGAAGGCCTTCTACTTTCAGAAGATTTTCTACTGCCGTTCCTTTTCCGGAATCAACAGCATTTGCTGAATTATCTACATGACCGCTCTGCATCTCTCCAACGAAGCCACCTGCATAGCCTTCTGCGTTTTCAAATCCGCTGTCAGCCGTAACAGTCAAACCATCTGCGGTACCAGCAACTTTGCAGTTTGTAATTTTGCTGGAAGCAGCCTGCAGGACACTTGCCAGTTCTTTCAAACTCAGGATTTTACCAAGGACACTGGTCAAAAGATCTCCTGTGGCATCTCCTGCCTCCGCTGCACTTCCGGACCGCATGATTCCTATATAGCCACCGGCATGATACGGCGCTGTGACTTCTTTTACATTAGTCACATCAGAGTTTTTAACCATAACTGCTTTTCCATTACCGATGTATCCTCCGGCATCTCCAAGCGCCACATCATCATTTTTTCCGGATGCTGTTACGACTAAGTTGTTTCCTTCAATAGAAGAATCGGAAATTCTCGGATAAGCCACATCCATGACACTGAGAAGTTGATTTACATCCAAGAGGCCCAGTAACTTAATAGAACCTGTCTGTGCCACATCACCAGGCATCAGCCTTCCTGCAAAACCACCGGCATAGCTGGTTCCCTTTATATAAGAGAGTCCGGTAATATTTGTTGTTGCAATCGCACCAGCCTCACCTTCGGTTGTTCCATCCTCACTATTCGTGTCTGCTTTGAATCCGGAATTGTTGTTTCCATAGTTGATATCTACTGCCTGTCCGTCACCCACAAAACCGCCCGCCATATCAGCGGATACCTGAGGGTCAGAACCATTCGAAACATAGGCAATAGAAGTATTATTGAACTCCGGTCTCAGGGCACTGACAACTCCAAGCAGATTCTCTAATTCAATTCCTGTCAGTTTTGATGTAGTGGAATCTCCAGCACTTAATGCATCTCCGGCTTTAGCAAAACCTGCAAAGCCTCCGGCTTTTCCTGATGTTGCAGATGCAGTAACAGTTTTCAGGTTGCTGATCTTAGTGTCCCTTGCTCGTCCACTAATGCATTCTCCAATAAAGCCACCGCTGTAACCTTTCTCATTTTGGGTAGACACACTATATCCTGACGAAACACCTGAAACAGTACTGTCAACTGTAAACGTCTCAATCATTTGACCTACAGAAAGAAGGCTGTCAATTTTCAAAAGCGGTAATCCAAGAAGTTTAATACCACCAACATTAGCAAGAGTTCCACTTCCGAAATATCCGGCAAATCCTCCTGCACACTTTCCAGCCTTTACAGAATTCAGATTTGTGACGGATGTTCTCCTTACTTCTCCACCTGTTCCATAACCGATAGTACCTCCGGCACGACCATTCTCCTGATCTGACGCAGTAACTGTAAGTCCCAAAGAGCCTCCGTTTACGGAACAATCTTTACATTCAAAACGCATGTAGTCTGCTGCTGTAACTGTTCTGCCAAGGACATCACTGACACTGGTCATTTTAGCGTAACCTAAGATTCCTCCAGCATTCTCTGTTGCTGAAACAGACATGCTTTCTGATGCAGTAATACTATTAGAATGCTCATTAAAACTGTAAGAAATACTGTTTTTTGCAAGCATACGATTCAAAGCTTTTGTAGTTGATTTTGAACCATCTGCAAGTTCTGAAGTATTAGAAACCTGAACAGCTCCGGCATATCCTACAAGTCCGCCGGCATATTTGCCACTGGCATCTAAGGATATCGTACTTCCGCCAATGGTACATCCGCTTATAACAGAAGGGCGAAGTCCCACCAAGTTCAAAATATCCATATCCGTAATATTACCGTTCAACAAACCTGTAAGAAGTTTTTTCACAAGATCAAGAAGACCTTTATTTTCATCAATAGATGTAACAGCACCAAGGGTTGCTAAGCCGGCAAATCCTCCGGTATAATCTTTTCCGGACACTGTACCAAGAGAAGAAATACTGCAGTCCACAGCATAACTGTTACGCATTTCTCCTATAAATCCACCTGCATAACCACTTTCCTTACCAGAGCTTCCTGTCGCAGATACATTTGCACTGCCATTAATGCTACATCCAAGCATTACTGTATTGACCGGGAAATCAGCTATTTGGATTCCCAGATGATCCAGTGCACCTGCAACAACTGCATTGGAAGCACGGCCAATAAATCCTCCTGAGTAATCAGTACCATTAACACTCTCAGTATCATTAACTGAACATCCAGTCATTACAGCACCTATTGTTTCACCAGCAAATCCACCTGTATAATTCTGCCCAGATATCGTATCATTGCCAGATACTGAGTAGAATTATCTAGGTGGATTTGCTGGTGAAACA
>OGDY01003780.1_pt1 | contig 11277 bp, 9 predicted proteins | sample 1570341 | NCBI WGS metagenome assembly OGDY01 (sample SAMEA2581972, study PRJEB24529) | metagenome | biome: Human gut stool | place: China | collected 2011 | reverse complement strand
TGCGGCTATCCGTGTGCTGGCAGAGCAGAAAGAACATTTGGTGTTTATCTTGTGGGGTTCTTATGCGCAGAAGAAAGGAGCGTTTATTGACCGCAATAAGCATTTGGTATTGACTTCCGTTCATCCGTCCCCCTTGTCGGCTTATAATGGTTTCTTTGGGAACAAGCATTTCAGTCGCACCAATGAATACCTGGTGGCTCATGGAGAGACTCCTATCAACTGGTAAGAAACAACAAATTAATAAATACACAAAAGAAATCCCCTTGCTCCGTTCGTAGATGTGGAGCAAGGGGATTGTTGTTTTATATGATGATCTATGTGTTTGTCAGATAAGTTGCATACCCAGTCGTGCGCATTCCTCACGCATGTCTTCCGGCCAGATGCTGGCCTGGATTTCTCCGATATGTGCCTTCTTCAGATAAAGCATACACAAGCGTGACTGTCCGATACCTCCTCCAATGGTCAGAGGGAGTGTGTCGTTTAGCAGACGCTGGTGGAAATACAGTTTGGTGCGTTCTTCTTTTCCGGCTAATTCCAGTTGCTTGAGCATGGCAGCCTTGTCCACACGGATACCCATGGAAGAAATTTCCAGTGCGCGTTGCAGCACTTCGTTCCATACCAGTAAGTCACCGTTCAAGCCGGGAAGTCCTGTTTTAGGGTCTACAGTGGTATAGTCGTCATAGTCTGGGGCACGCAGGTCATGCGGTTGTCCGTTGCTCAGCTTGTTTCCGATTCCGATAATGAAAACGGCTCCAAAGCGTTCTGTAATCAGGTTTTCACGTTCCTTGGCTGTCTTGTCAGGATACATTTGCAGCAAGTCTTCCGAATGAATGAAGTGTACATCGTGCGGCAGGAAGGACTTGATTTGCGGATACATTTCACAAATCATGTATTCTGTGCGGCGCATGGCAGCATAGATACGGGTTACGATGCTCTTCAGGAAGTCCACGGTACGCTGTTCCGGAGTAATCACTCGCTCCCAGTCCCACTGGTCTACATAAAGAGAATGTATGTTGCCCAACTCTTCATCGGCACGTATGGCATTCATATCGGTATAAATTCCGTAGCCCGGCTCAATCTGATAGTCGGCCAGAGTGACACGTTTCCATTTGGCCAGTGAGTGAACGACTTCTGCCTGTTGGTCTCCCAAGTCTTTAATGGGGAAGCTGACAGGGCGTTCCGTACCGCTCAAGTCGTCGTTGATTCCCATTCCTTTCAAAACGAACAAAGGAGCGGTAACACGGCGTAAACGAAGTTCGGACGAGAGGTTCTGCTGGAAAAACTCTTTAATTTGCTTGATGCCCAGTTCGGTCTGTTTCATGTCAAGCAACGGCTTATAGCCGACTGGTTTTATAAGGTAACTCATGTGTGAATTTCTTTAAATGTTTATTTGCTTGCAAAGATAGGTGTATTTTGTAAATATGCAAGCGATTTTAGAAATAAGTTATCAAAATGATTTTTATTTCTTTTTACTTACTGATAAAGTGAAAAGGGAATGATGAAAATAAAAAATGTCATTCTGGAAATCTCTTTCCAGAATGACATTCTATTATGTAATATAAAGAAAGGCTGTTTAGCGATTCTTGTACATGCTTTCGTAATAGTTCTGGTATTCGCCGCTGGTTACGTTTTTCACCCATTTCTGGTTGTCAAGATACCATCGGATGGTTTTTACGATACCATCTTCAAATTTAGTCTCTGGAGTCCATCCGAGTTCACGAGTAATTTTAGTCGGGTCGATGGCATAACGCTGGTCGTGTCCGAGTCTGTCCTTGACAAAAGTAATCAGTGAATCGTTAATCCAGTCAATGCTGATTTGTCCGTCAGGAGTCATCTCTTTCTTTTTAAGGATGCTCCGGTATTCCGGCTGCTCGGTCATTATCTGGTGAATAGTAGCAATGGTCAGTTTGACGATTTCAATATTCTGTTTTTCGTTATGACCTCCTACATTATAAATTTCACCGTCCTTGCCGTTGCGGACAATCATGTCGATGGCTTTGCAGTGGTCTTCCACGTAGAGCCAGTCGCGTACATTGGTTCCATCTCCGTATACAGGCAGGCGTTTTCCTTCCAGAATATTCTTGATGATAAGCGGAATCAGCTTTTCGGGGAAGTGATAAGGACCGTAGTTGTTGGAGCAGCGGCTGATAGTTACAGGCATTTTATAAGTGTCGCGGTAAGCCATCACAATCAGGTCGGCACTGGTCTTTGAAGCGCTGTACGGACTGTGCGGACAGAGGGGAGTTTCTTCTGTGAAATACCCTTCTGCACCCAAAGAACCGTATACTTCATCGGTCGATACCTGATGGAAGCGAACACCTTTTCTCCAGGTTGGATATCCGTTTTCATCCTTTCCGGTGACCCATGCCCGGCGGGCTGCATCCAGCAAGTTCTGGGTTCCCAAGATGTTGGTCTGCAAGAATAGTTGCGGATTTTCGATGCTGCGGTCTACATGACTTTCGGCTGCGAAATTCACGATGTAATCAAATTTGTAATCAGCAAATAGCTGGTCGGCCAGGTTACGGTCGCAGATATTTCCTTTTACGAAGAAGCAGCGTTCATTGTCGATGTCCTGTGAAATAGTTTCTAAATTTCCCGCATACGTCAATGCATCGAGGATGACAATTTTGACGTCATCATGTTTGCCTAAGATATATTTTATATAGTTGGCTCCGATGAATCCGGCAGCTCCAGTAACTAAATAAGTTTTCATATAGAGTTTTATTTTGGGTGCAAATTTCGGAAAGTTTTTTGAATGTGACAAGATTTTTTTGTTTTAATCATTCAGCTCAATCACCTCCAGGTCAGAGAAATTTCCGTTTTCTATGCTGAAGCGTACAAGGGTTCGTACCTTATGAAAACCATATTTCCCTGCCGCTCCCGGGTTGATGTGAAGTAGTCCCAGACTGGAATCGTATTTGACTTTCAGAATGTGTGAATGACCGCTGATAAACAGCTTGGGAGGCTGTGTCATGAGTGTTTTTCGGATGGAAGGATCGTACTTCCCGGGATAACCTCCGATATGTTTGATGAGTACGTCAGTGCCTTCTAACTGGAAACGGTTGATTTCCGGAAAGCGTATGCGCAGGTCTTGTCCGTCGATGTTTCCGTAGACAGCCCGCAGTGGACGGAATGCGGCCAACCGTTCAGCTACTTCCAGTGAACCGATGTCACCGGCATGCCATATTTCATCACACGTATCAAAATATTTCAGATAACGTTCGTCCCAGTAGCCGTGCGTATCCGATAAGAGTCCGATTCTTTTCATTTTTCTTTTGCTTTTGTCCGGCAAAGATACTACATTTGAAAAAACCTTGAATGATTTCAGTATATGGAAAAACACTATAATTATTTCAACCGAGATATAAGCTGGTTGTCATTTAATCATCGCGTATTGCTGGAGGCAGATGATGATACGCTTCCTCTGTTCGAAAGAATCAATTTCATAGCTATTTATTCGTCGAATCTTGAAGAGTTTTATCAGGTTCGTGTGGCGGAACATAAAGCGGTAGCATCTGGAGGTAAGAGTGAAGACATGACTGTGGAGGAAGCTCATAATCTGATTCGGCAGATTACGGATACGGTGAACCGTCAGTTGGAAGACCGTGTACGCATCTATGAAGAAAAGATTCTTCCGGCATTGCGGCGCAATCATGTGGTGTTTTATCAGAGTAAAAGCGAGGTGGAGGATTTTCATAAGGAATTTGTACACCGCTTTTTTATGGAAGAAGTGTTTCCTTACATTCAGCCGGTGAAGATTGATCCGGAAAACGTACGCTTTTTCTTGCGGGACAGACGTTTGTATCTGGCTGTAAGGGTATGGAAAGATGCGCAGGAGAAGCCGGAATATTATATTATAAAAATGCCTTATAGTAAGGTGCCCCGCTTTGTGCAGCTTCCTTCGCATGAGGGAAATTATTACCTCATGTTTCTGGAGGATATAATTAAGGCCAATTTGAAAGAGGTGTTTATTGGCTACAAGGTAGAATGCAGTTATTGTTGTAAGATTTCACGTGATGCTGATGTGTTTGTAGATGATGTACCTGCTGAGAGCATGGTGGAAAAATTGAAGGAGAAGGTGAAGAAGCGGAAGATTGGTGCTATCTGTCGTTTTGTATATGACCGGAAAATGCCGGATGATTTTCTGGATGCCTTGGTAGAAGCATTGGGTATCAACCGGGAAGAGCTTGTGCCAGGCGACAAGCATCTGAATCTGGAAGATTTGGCGTCCCTCCCTAACCCGAATCCGGATATTCCGGCCATCGTCAAGCCACAGCCGATGTTCTTGCCTGGGATGAATGAAAAACACTTTATGTATCGTCGGATAGCCAAACGGGATATGTTGCTTTATTATCCGTATCACAGTTTTGAACATTTCATTCATTTTCTGTATGAAGCCGTTCATGATCCTTTTTGTCGTGAAATTATGATTACGCAGTATCGTGTGGCAGAACATTCGGAAGTGATTAATGCCTTGATTGCTGCCGCACGAAACGGGAAGCATGTCACGGTGTTTGTGGAGCTGAAAGCCCGCTTTGATGAGGAAAATAACCTGGCTACGGCCGAATTGATGCGAAAGGCGGGGATTGACATTATATTCAGCATTCCGGGATTGAAAGTACATGCCAAGGTGGCATTGATTCTCCGGAAGAATGACAAGGGAGAACGGTTAAGAAGCTACGCGTATGTCAGTACGGGTAATTTTAATGAGAAAACGGCAAAGATTTATGCAGATATAGCTTTGTATACCTGCAACAAGCAGATAGTGGATGACATGTGTACCCTGTTTAAGGTATTGCGGAAAGAAGTGACGGAGCCTCGTTTCAAACGCCTGTTGATAGCACGTTTCAATCTGCTTCCAGAATTGAAAGCCATGATTCAGCGGGAAATCGATTTGACAAAAGATGGAAAGCCTGGCCGGATTATTTTGAAGATGAATGCCTTGCAGGATACGGCTATGATAGATGAGCTGTATCGTGCCAGTGAGGCAGGGGTGCAGATTGATTTGATTGTACGAGGAATCTGCTGTCTGGTTCCGGGAGAATCGTTTAGTCGGAATATTCGGGTTACCCGTATCGTGGACAGTTTCTTGGAGCATGCCCGTGTGTGGTACTTCGGGAATGGAGGTGCCCCGTTGGTCTTTATCGGTTCGCCCGACTGGATGCGTCGTAATTTGTATCGTCGTATCGAGGCGGTAACTCCTATTCTCGACGGCAGACTTCGTCGGGAATTGACAGACATGCTGGAACTTCAGCTGTCGGCCAACCGGAAGGCATGTTGGGTGGACAATCAGTTGCGGAATATCTTTAAAAGAAAACCGGGTAACGACGATGTACGTGCGCAGTACGATTTTTATGAATATTTGAAAAACAAGTTGGCTGAGAATTAATCAGCCGACTTGTTTTTGTTTTCTGATATAAGCAGTAATTTATCTCCCGGTTTCAACTCCATTTGTCCGTTGGGAATGAGGAACTCATTGCCACGTTTCACGAGCATGACCAATGTTCCTTTCGGAATCTGCATTTCGGCCAGTCTGTTTTTGTCTTCCAGCATTTCGGCTGTCAGGGTGAGGTCATTCAGACGGGTATCAATTTCTTCCGGCAGTTCCACTCCAAATTCATTTCCTTCTTTAGGTGCGGGCAAGTCCAGTTGCAGGATTTTTGCCGCCTTTGTAATGGTCATCCCCTGAATGACCAAAGACAGAAGCGTGATGAAGAATACAATATTGAACAATTGCTGTGAGCCTTCAATCTGTGCCAATACCGGATAGGTTGCAAAAATGATGGGAGTAGCTCCTCTCAGTCCCACCCACGAAACAAACAGTCTGCCTTTATTCGTAATGTTACGGAAAGGCAGCAGACAGAGGAATACGCTGAGCGGACGGGCGACGAGAATCATAAACACACCAATCAGTAAGGCTACCGCTGCAATGTCGAGCATTTCGTGTGGGTTGACCAGTAGTCCTAAAGTAAGGAACATGATAATCTGGAAAAGCCAGGTCAGTCCGCTCATAAAGGTATTGATTTCTTTTCGGAAAGCCAGTCGGGTATTTCCAAGAATGACTCCCATGATGTAGACCGCCAGATAAGCATTTCCTTTCAGCTGATCCGTAATGGTGAAGGTAATGAATACCAGGCTCAACAAGAGGATTGAGTAAAGCGAACTGTTGGACAGGTTGATGCGGTTTATCAGCCATACGCTGAATCGTCCCATGGCGTAACCGATGACTCCACCGAAGAAGAACTGCACAAGCAGGTCTTTGGTAATTAGTAGAAAATCAGGATTGCTACCACTTGAAATCACTTGTATCAGTACGATGGTCAGCATGTAGGCCATCGGGTCATTACTTCCACTCTCCAATTCTAGCATGGGGCGTAGATTCTGTTTCAAGTTCATGCGCTGGGAGCGGAGCAGGTTGAATACAGAAGCAGAGTCTGTAGACGACATGGTAGCGGCGAGCAGCAAGGAACTAAGCAGGGTTAATTCTATGTTGGTTCGGTTCCAGTCGGAAATATAGAATATAAATATACCGGTCAATAAAGTGGTAAGCAATACACCGGCAGTTGACAGGATAATACCGGGAGTAAGGATGGGTTTGATTTCGTTGTATTTGGTATCCATACCTCCGGAAAACAGGATAATACTTAGTGCCATCATTCCAATGAATTGCGCGTCTGAAGCACTGTTGAATTGCAGTCCGAGTCCGTCACTGCCAAAACACATTCCTACTATCAGGAAAAGTAGAAGAGTGGGAATACCAAACCGGTATCCGGTTTTACTGATGAGAATGCTGGAAAAAATAAGGATAGAGCCAATCATCAGTATGTTTTCAGCTGTAAAAATCATGATTGTGTAATAATAAATAAAGTAATGTGAATGTTGTATATGTATTATAATGTTCGAAGGTAAGAAAATGTTTGGCAGGCAAATGCTTTTCGTAACGATTTTTGTAAATCTTTTATCTCCTCTGTGGCATTTTTTCAGCATGTACTTGTATAAAGTGGAAAATTCTACGACAAATTCTCTGTTTCACACTGTGAAATACAAAAACCACAGTGTGGGATACATATTTCACACTGTGGGATACAAATCCCGCAGTGTGAAACAGAGAATAGATAAAGGGATTCTCGGAAATATAGAAGGGGTATTTTATTTTCATATTATGCGTCATGCAGTAAGTGTTTTTTTTTGTATGGTTGTTATATATGAAAACAGATATGACGAACATAAAAAAATATACAGCGATGAGAACGATTTTTGTATTGCTTGGGTTGCTGGCGGCATCTGTAGCGGTGAAGGCACAGACATTGACCTCGCCCGACGGAAACTTCAAGATGCAGTTTCATCTATCAGACGAAGGCAAACCAGTCTATTCGTTAATGTACAAAGAAAAAGAAGTGATAAATGAAAGCAAAATGGGCTTTCAGATAAGTCCTTCGATTGCCTTTGACCGTAACTTCAGCATAGTAGAAACAAAGATAGATAGTTGCGCTACGGTCTGGAAAACAGTGTGGGGGCAGAACAGCGAGATTAGAGACCATCACAAAGAGTTGTGGGTGGCACTGAAACAAGAAAAATCCGGCAGACTTTTGAATATTCGCTTCCGGTTGTTTAATGACGGACTGGGATTCCGTTATGAATTCCCTGTGCAAAGTAGTCTGCGTCATTTTACCCTAAAAGAAGAATTGACAGAATTTCAGTTAGCTGGCAATCATAAAGCTTTCTGGATTCCGGCTGACTACGATACCAATGAGTTTCAGATAACTACTTCCCGCCTTTCGGAAGTACCTCTTTTAATTGATGAAGCCCGTAATGAGCCTTTAGCTTGTAAATCGCCGACTCCGAATCTGGCTGTACAGACTCCGCTGATGCTGAAGTCGGATAACGGACTGTATATTAATATTCATGAGGCTGCACTGGTAAACTATCCGGCTATGCATTTGAACCTGGATGCAGAAACTTATCTTATGAGTGCACATTTGACGCCCGATAAGAATGGGAACAAGGGATACATTCAGACTGGAAGTGTAACACCGTGGCGTACGATTATTGTGAGCGACGATGCCCGCGATATACTGGCTTCCAACCTGATTCTGAATTTGAATGAGCCTTGTAAAATCGAGGATACTTCATGGATAAAGCCTACTAAATACGTCGGTGTATGGTGGGAATATTTTACGGGTGGAGGTTCTACATGGGCCTATACCGACACGCAGGATGTCGTGATAGGACAGACTGATTACAAGCAACTGAAACCTAACGGGCATCATGGAGCCAATACGGCTCATGTGAAAGAATACATCGACTTTACAGCCAAACATGGATTTGACGCCGTGCTGGTGGAAGGATGGAATGAAGGATGGGAAGATAACTATGCGTATGCCAAAGAGTTTATCTATAGCTTTACTACTCCTTATCCAGATTTTGACGTGAAGGAGTTACAGGCGTATGCGGCTTCCAAAGGGGTAAAGATTATCATGCACCATGAAACCACCTCGTCTGTGGCTGATTATGAGCGTCAGATGGATGATGCGTTTCGTTTCATGAAAGATAACGGATACGATGCGGTGAAAACCGGATATGTGGGACCGATTATTCCACGTAGTGAACATCACGACGGACAGTGGATGGTGAACCACTACAACCGTGTGGCAGAAAAGGCGGCCCAGTATAAGATCATGGTCAATTCGCACGAAGCGGTTCGTCCGACCGGCTTATGTCGTACTTATCCTAATTGGATTGCACAGGAGTCGGCACGAGGAACAGAGTTCGAATCATTCAACGGCATTCGTCCGGACCACCAGACCATACTTCCGTTTACCCGTCTGATGGGAGGACCGATGGATTACACCCCGGGTATTTTTGAGGGAGACTTGTCAGTGTATGGCAGTAACAAGGCAAAGTTGGGTACTACACTAGTAAAACAATTAGCTTTGTATGTCACGATGTACAGTCCGCTTCAGATGGCTGCCGATTTGTATCAGAATTATGAGAAATATCCGGATGCGTTTCAGTTTATTAAGGATGTGGCAGTAGACTGGGATCATACCTATATATTAGAGGCAGAACCGGGAGATTACATCACGATTGCCCGTAAGGCCAAAGGAAAAAATGAATGGTATGTAGGAGGCATTACGGATGAAAACAGCCGTGAAGCCCTTATCGACTTCAGTTTTCTGCCGAAAGGCAAGAAATATCAGGCCGTTATTTATGCAGACGGGGAAAAAGCCGACTGGCGGACAAATCCGAAGGAATATGTAATAGAAACACGGACAGTAAGTCATAAGACTAAACTCAGACAAAAGCTGGCACCCAGTGGTGGGGTAGCCATCAGTATAAAGGAATTATAGGTAGAAGATTGTTTTCAGGAAAATAAAGGTAGCTCTTTGATAGAATTGTCGGCATAATTATAAAGAACAGGTATTAGTGGATGACTTTGCATAAAAGTTGTTGAAATAGATTTTAAAATTTATCTTTGTGATAAATACCAAATCTGATCACTTATGTCTGTAAATAATTTTGAAACAATATATTATGGCTTGTTTAAACAGCATTATTCTGCATTGTTGTTTTATGCAACCCGTCTGGTAGGTGAGGATGATGCGGAAGATATTGTTCAGGATGTATTTGTTGAATTGTGGAACAATAAAAGCAAGATTGATTTTGATGACCACATCAAGTCTTTTTTATATAAGTCTGTTTATACAAGGTCCATCAATTTTCTGAAGCATAAATCGGTAGTGGATAGTTATACTTCGGAGGAAAAAGAATTTTTTGCCCAGAAGATTGCCTATTACAATTATGAAAACTCTGAGGTAATGGCACGGTTGGAGAATATGGAGTTGAAGAAGGAAATTCTATCTGCCATCAATGACTTACCGGATCAGAGCCGGAAAGTTTTTAAAATGAGCTATCTCTACGAGATGAAGAATAAGGAAATTGCCGACATACTTGGTATTTCCCTGAGAACAGTAGAAGCCCATATGTACAAAGCATTGAAGATACTGCGTGTAAAGCTCAGTCATTTGCTTTTATTATTAATTTGTTTTTTTAGGTGTGTATGAATAAAATTAGTGATGATATTATATGGAGGTATCTTCAGGGAACTGCGACTACTGAAGACATGAAGGCACTGAATGAGTATATCAGTGCTTCGCCCGAAAACAAAAAGTATTTGTTTTCCATAGAGGAGTTGTATCATCTGGGAAAGTGGAAATACGACGAAGAAGATAAAATAAACGCAGCCATGCAACGACTGAAATCGGTTGTACAGCCTGTTGAGATGTCTGTGCTTTCGGAAAAGAAGGAGAAAAAACAGATGAAGCACCTCTTTTTGTGGACCCGATATGCAGCGGCCGTGCTTGTGCTGGTACTTATAGGATGGCTGTCTTTTAAGGGATTGACAAGCGAGGATATGATAAGGGTTTACGCAGACAATAAGATAAGAAAGATTGAACTTGCAGATGGGACGAAAGTTTGGTTGAATAAGGGAAGCGTGTTTGAATATCCGGAAAACTTTGCAGGCGATAACCGAAAAGTCAGACTGAATGGGGAAGCTTATTTTGAAGTCGCTCGGCAAACAGGTAAGCATAAGTTTACAGTAGAAAGCAAACTGATGACCGTGGTCGTACATGGTACGATTTTCAATATGAAGAGTTATGACCAAGCTACCGTCGCAGAAACTTCTCTTATTGAAGGAGAGGTGCTTGTGGAGTCGGGTGATGATGATTCGAAAATTATTTTGCTTCCCGGACAGAAAGCCATTGTGGAAGAAAGCAGCCATAAGATGGTTGTCAAAGAGACCAATTCGCTTATGGATGGGATTTGGCGGAATAACATGGTTCCTTTCCAGAATGCAACGATTCAAGATATTGCCAAGGTGCTGGAAGATTTATATCATGTCAAGATTGAGGTCTGTAAGGATATAGACTTGACACATACCTATTCAGGCATGATAGAGAAAAAAGAAAAGCTTGAGGATGTGATGAAGACCTTACAGAATAGCATTCCGATAAGATACAAGATAGAGAGTGATAAGGTTTTGATTGAACCTATGGAGTAAAATCCGATTCGGCAAACACGCATTTATGAGGTGTTTGCCGATTTTTTTATATTTCCCGAAAAAAATAATGAATTTGAGTAAGTGTTTTACATAGGGTGGCTGTTATATATGTACTATTGGAAATTGTAGTAATAATTTAAAATAACAAGATTATGTTTAACCTTAAAAAGAATTTATTTTTAGAAGAGAAAATGCAATCCTTATGTTCGGGAAAA
>OGDY01003775.1_pt1 | contig 11289 bp, 10 predicted proteins | sample 1570341 | NCBI WGS metagenome assembly OGDY01 (sample SAMEA2581972, study PRJEB24529) | metagenome | biome: Human gut stool | place: China | collected 2011 | reverse complement strand
AGAGCAACCGCACTGTAAGATCCCTGCCAGTTCAAGTAGGTATCCTTAATTTTCGCTCCTACTGCCGCAAACACCCGAATCAGATTATGGGTGTCTGTCCATGCCCATCTTGCAAGGCATCCATAAGAGTAATCATCTGCACTACTGTGATTATATCGTGCAAGATATAGCAAGGGGAATAAACATCCTGCGAGTATAATCAGTAACACAATCTTCCAAAACTTTTCCGTTTGTAATCTTTTCACTAATCCATCCTCTTTGAACTTCATATACTTACAACTGCTACGGATTCCATCCCATTAAAATACTGCATACAAAAAAGCTTCTGAGCGCACACCACAGCTCATAGCCACCTGAATTAATATCATCATCAGATAATAGACACCCCAACGTATTACAATATTGTGCCCGTTCAGCCATGCAAACATATCCATGTGCTTTTCCGACATTATGCTGTGAATCAGCACGATAGCAATTGCTGCCAGTACAATCATCAGAGTCTTTATGGTCAGTGTATCGGTCATCAGTTCCGACATACTGCCGGCGAATCTGCCGGGATCCAGATGAAGTATCGTATTCCGGAACGCTGTCATACAGTCTCCAAATCGGACAATGCGGTCAAAGTACCACCCGATATTTACGATGATAAAAGTACGGATGATCCGGAACACATGAAATCCCCTTCCTTCTTCCCTCACATGACATACCTGCTTCATCTTAACAAACAACGGATCAAAAAGTTCTGCAAGAGCAATCATAATTCCATTATAAAGTCCCCAGAGAATATAATGTGATTCTGCTCCATGCCAGATGCCCACAATAAAAAATACCAGAACATTTCCAATACATGCAGGAAGCACTCTTCCCACATGTTTACCCAGGTTTTTGATTCCCCACTTGCCGAGACGCTGCATCGCCTTTGTCAGCGCAAATGGATAAAACACATAGTCCCTCATCCATGCTCCAAGGGAAATATGCCATCTTCTCCAAAAATCTGCCAAAGATACGGCAAAATATGGCTGTCGGAAGTTCGGCATCATTTCAATGCCAAAAAGTTCTGCAATCCCAAGCACAAGATCAATTCCTCCGGAAAAATCCGCATATTGCTGTGCAGAATACATAAGAATTCCTGCCACGATCACGCTTCCCGGCATATCACTTCCGGGCGCATCCAGAATTGCTGCCACAGCTCCACTCAGCAGATCTGCAATTGCATATTTCTTAAGCAGACCAAACAGCATGAGAAACAATGCATGTTTCGTCTTTTCCCAGCAAAAAGAATGCTCCGCATCAAACTGCGGCTTCATCTGTCCAAAACGGTTAATCGGTCCCTGAATCAGTTGTGGAAAAAAAGATACAAACAATAGAAACTTAAAGAAATTCTTTTCCCCTTCTCCCGAATCCCGATACTGATCGATCAGGTATCCCATAGACTGAAAGGTATAAAAAGAAATTCCAAGAGGAAGTAATAATCCTAATGAAACTGCTCCCCGATCCGGATGAAGCATCTGACAGATTCCATCGTATAACACCTGCCAGTACTTTAGATATGCCAAAATGCCAAAATTAATAAGTAAAACAAGAAGAAGTGTTCTTTTTTTCTTTCTGGTTAAAACAGCCTTTAATTCCTTCTTCTGCTCTTTCGAAATACCTTCCTTCTTCTTCGCCTCTCTAAATTCCAGTGTAAAACGGAACATCATTCTTCCTGCTATCCAGGTGCTAAGAGAGGTAATTCCGATAAAAAGAAGATTCACTACTCCCGAAAAAACATAAAAGATCATACTTGCTGCAAGCAAAGCGATCCACTGATACTTCTTAGGCACAATATAATATACCAGCAGTGTTATTCCCAACAACACCACAAACTGCAATGAAAATAAACTCATCTTAATTCTTCATCCTTAATCTCAATCTGATTGGTAATCTTTCCGTCCACCTGTACGGTAATCAGATATCCCTCTTCTGTCCGCTTCACTTCACACTCAGGTACAATACCATGATTGTTCACCATTGGAATCGCAGTAATGTCTTCACCCACTTTTTCGATGCGGACTCCAAGTACTTTTGGCTCTTCCATCTGCTTCTTCTTTTCATAGCTTACATAAAACAGTTCCGAATCACCGATATTTCCCTTCATATAGCCGGCAAAGCACTGTGCAAAAACACGTGCGCCGTCCTGATTCAGATGATTGTCATCATTAAAATAACTGTCACGGTCAATGCCTGAGACCTGAGGTCTTGCCAGATTAAAGTCCACATATGCAATATCATACTCAGCCAGGAAGTCTTTGATCGTCTGTACATAATCATCATAATTCTCAACAAGCGCCATATTAAAATCCGTAACCGGAACGCTCACAAAGGTCAGTTGAATATTATTTTCCTTACAAAAGGAAATAATCTCGCGCAGATATTGCTGCTGATTATCCGGTATCATAAAGTCCTTCGCTTCAGGAGTCTCTGTGGTCCATAAGCTTCCTTCCGGAATTACGGTTCTGGATGCAATATATCCCTTTCCGGCATAAGAGCTGTCAAGGTCTGTATAATTCCGATATCCGGATTTCATTTTCTTACTAATAATTCTGACGATCTCTGCAGGATTTCTGGTATATCCCCGCCCCTTATGCAATGGCATAAAGCTGTTCACGTAATACTCTGAAGTCGTTGCATTCAGTAAATACTCTGCTTTCCGCACAGAAGGCTTCATATAGTCGGATATAATGTATATACTCTCCAAGTTGGGTAATTCCCTTGTTACGATCGCATAATCCAGATCCACATAAACCTGTTTCAGATCATGATAAGCTGCAGCCTCTCTGATCATTGCCAAAGAAGTTTCCAGTCCCTGAGAGGAACTTCCTGCATTAAACGTATTCTGCCCAAATGCTTCATCTAATACTGCGGTATCAAAGCCGAGCTGACAATGGGAAGCCCCACAAAACAAAATATCAATATTTTCCTTTTCCGTGTAAAGATCATGCAGCATTACCCGTGAAATTGTCATGGTGTCATCCAGAATTGCATATTTAATCCCTGCCTGTCCACCAACAAAAACAGCAAAAAACAACACAATCTTTAAGAATACTTTTATCTTCTTCATCGTTTCAGACCTGATCATCCACAGAATTAATCAGCCAGCTTTCCTGTGCGCTGCGCACTTTCCGGATCTGTCCATTCTGCTGCTTTATATAAATTTCCGGAAGTGCATGACTTAAAAACAGATAGCTTCCTTCTGTCACTGAATATGCCCCGATATTTTCAAAAACAAGACAATCTCCTATTTCCGGAGATGGCAGTGATACCCCCCGTGCAAGAATGTCTGCAAAGGTACATAAGGATCCACAAATCATATACTCCTGCATCTGTTTCATTTCATTCACTGCCTCTGTCTCCGTATTATTGGTCATTTTGCTTTTCCGTTTATTTTCAACAGATATATACTCAATGACCGGAGTTCTCATCGCCATATTGGAGCCATAGTAATTAACCTGATGAATCCCTCCATCAACAAGGCAGTAATTTCTTTCATCTGCGCTCTTCACATCCACGATCTTTGTTACATACTCTCCACAGGATGCTGCCAGATAACGTCCCAGCTCAATATCAATCCGATGCGAAGGTTTCTCTGCAAGAATAAAGTCTCTGAGATTTTCAATCAGCCCATAGGGCTGTTCAAAATCATCTCCGTTAAAATAGGGCACAGCCAGTCCCGGACCATACTCCAGAATCACATCTTCCAACGAGAATTTCTTTTCAAGTTCTTCCATCCACTGTAGGGCACGCTTTATTTCCTTCTCATACTGCTTTCCCTTTTTCTGCGTACCGGTAAAATAATGAATTCCTTCCACCCTGATATTTTTCATGTCAGCAGCTTCCATCAAAATATGTTCCATCTGGGATGGTTCCATCCCAAACTGCGCTCCACTCGAAAGCCGCGGCATTACCTTTACGCATCGGTCAGTCTCATCTGAAAGACCTTCCTTAAGAGCATCCTTCAGCAATTCCCACTGATGCACCGATTCCAGTGTAATCACATCCACAGGATATGCCAATGCCTTTTCCATATCTTCTCTGGTTTTTACTACACCGGAAAAAAGTATCTTCCCACCCGGCACCTTGTATTTTCTACAAATTTCCAATTCACCGGGAGAACATACTTCAAATTTATCCACGACCGAAATAAGAGCCGGTATCAGAAACGGATTTGCTTTAATTGCAAAGCAAAGCTTTCCGCCCCATTTTCCTGCTTCCTGTCGGATTCTTATTACTCTGTCTACACATGCTGCTTCGTCAAATACATAGCATGGTGTCTGCAGCTGTGTAAGTTCTTCTAAGTTATTCTTCATCACTCAGCTTCTGAATCAATGCATAAATTGCTTCAATGGAATTAAAATTCTCCGGCAGGAGATACTGTACATTGATCTCAACATCAAATGCATCATTAATTTCTGTGATCATTCCTATGATATCAATCGAGTCCAGAATTCCATCATCGATCAGCTTCTTCTCCTTATCAAAATCAATATCCGGACGGATTCCCTCCAGTAATTCTTTTAATTCTTCCATTATTCTGCTCCTTCTTTACAGCATATTTCCTTCAACAGCACTCTGTCCAGCTTACTGTTCTTATTCATCGGCAGCTGTTCAAAATGCTTAAACTTCTGTGGCCACATAAACTTCGGAAGTACCCTGGCAAGTTCTCTGACAATCTGCTTATCACAGGCTTCCTTTGACTGGTAACACAGGACAATCTTTTCCCGCTTATCATCAAAAATACAGCAGCCTACATCAATAAAATCAAGCGCATTCACAGCCACCTCAATTTCTCCAAGTTCAATCCGGTGTCCCATATGCTTGATCTGGAAATCCTTTCTTGATGCAAAGAACAGATTTCCCTCTTCATCATAATATCCAAGATCACCCGTTCTGTAAATACGTTCCGGATAATCTTTGTTTAATGGATTCTGCACAAAGGCTTCTTTAGTCTTTTCTTCATTATGATAATAGCCAAGTGCCAGGCAGGTTCCTCTTACACAGATTTCACCAATCACACCGGTTCTTAATTTTTCAACCTGTTTTCCATCCTCATCCAGAAGAAATACACTGGTATTTCGAAATGCCTTGCCAATCGGAAGCACCTGATCATTGAAAAAACGTTTCTCTACACAATAGTATGTACAGTTACAGGTGATTTCCGTAGGTCCATACAAATTTACGAATTTCGCCTCCGGCAGATGATCCATCCAGTCATTCAATGCTTTCACCGGCATAACTTCTCCGGAAAACATCACCAGCTTTAAAAACTCCGGAATATAAAGCTCAAAAATCTTATAGTCCGATACAATCCGCATCGCAGATACTGCCCAGATAATGACATTTACATGATGGTCATTCAGGTAAGGAACCAACTGCGCCGGCATCGAAAATAACTTTTTGGGAATTACCTGTACTGTACCTCCCAGCTTCCATGCACAATAAATATCCTTAACCGAAACATCAAAATCGAGTGGTGCCTGATTACCAAACACCGGCTTCTCCGGAAACGGAAACGTGATTGCAAACTGCTCTACCAGATCAATCACCGAACGGTGGCTGATCAATACTCCTTTCGGAGTCCCAGTTGAGCCTGATGTAAAAATCGCATAAAGGGGATCGGTATCCAGTGCTTCCATCCGAATCTGAGCCAGTCTTTCCCTCTCCATCTCTGTGGCAAAACAGTCCTCTTTCGTATAAACCTCACGACCCTCAATCGTCTTTCCTTCTGCTGCAGACAAAATCATCACCGGCTGCAGCGTATCCAGAATCAGTTCAATCCTCTTAGCCGGCATGGTTGGATCGATCGGCACATAAAAGTTACCACTATAGACAATCCCCATGAATAGAACGATGCTCCATACGTTCCGTTCGATCAGTACGGCAATCGGTCGTCCTGTCCGGTTTCCCTGTTTCGCAATAAAAGAACCCGTCCGCTGCGCCAGCTCCTTTAATTGTCCATATGTGACCTGATCCTTTTCATCCGAAAGTGCACAGGCACTATTCTCGATATTGCTGTTTGCTTCTAAATATTCCAATACGTTTGTGTACATATGTTTGCGTCCTGATTCTATGAATGCTTAATATCTGTCTCTACATAATAATATCGTAATTTACTAAAAAGGGCAATTTATTCTGCAACAAATTATCGATATAGCCCTTCTATTGCAAAACATGACTCATTCATGTATACTCCCGTCTTCGACATTTAAAGAAAAGTATAGTGGCAGAATCCCTTGATTTTACTTGGATTCTTCCATTTTTGATGTCTTAAAGTATGTTGTATGGAGACATCGTTTAGCGCACTTAAATAAAACTATTCCTGAAACATTCATTACCGCACATTGTACCAACACAAGAAGTAAACCACCGTTTGAAACAGGGCTTCCCATGAGCATATTCAGCTTAAGTATCCGCGAAAACAGATACACTAAAAATAAATTATTGGGATATATGGAATAATACTCGGACATTTCCTGTACTCCTGCCATGTCACCCGAAGCTGCCCAGTGGGATCCATACCATACTGTTGCCACGTCCCAGGAGGTACGGAAAATAATATTATAAGTAATAAAAGCCTGTATGCCGAGGATTATAACAGAGACCGTACAAAGCCATATATTCTCTGTCTTATCTGACATAGATAATGGGGCTCTGAATTTAACGAATCTGATTATCAACAGCCATACTATCACTGTCACTATAAGCAATATGCAATTGGGAATTATAAACTCCACGGTCAAAACCTTGCTTCCAAATAGTAATAAGCCATAAATAAATAAAAAGGTGAATATCAATAAACCCTTTAGTCCAACTGATACAATATCAATTTTATCATTAGTTTTCGTTGTTATATGTGTCATTGCTCTTCCTCGCATCTCCTATTACCCCATATACCTATTTTCTTCATACAGCCACATAACACCATCCATAGCAATAATGATATAGCACTAATTACAATTCCAGGCACTACCATCGGCTGTCTATACCTTAAAGCAATTTCATGATCTCCTTCCGTAAGTTCAATCCCGATCAATAAATCCTCCGGAATTTCATGATATTCTCTGCCATCAACCATAACTTTCCACCCGTCTCGATAAGGGATAGACGTTTGCAGATAATTTCCAGCTTCTCCATTGCCGGTAACCGAAACTTTAATGTTTCCACTATTCTTTATGCTAATCCGGGCTTTGCTCTTTTCGTCTTCTGTTTCCAGATAGCACAACGGCTTAAAGCAGGTATTTTCCAACACATAACAAGGCGTTTCTCTCTTAATCACCCAGCCATCCATCTTTTCCGGCAGTTCATAAGTCAGAAGATACTTAATGGCATATCTTCCAGCTTCTTCTGCATCCAAATTACGCGCCCGGTATAAAGTAGCCTGTCTTCCATAGCCCTCTGCCAGCATATGGTGTTCAATTGCATACTCAGCAACCTCATTTCTGATCACTGAACTATAATGTGTAACACTTGGATATCCAATTAACATTGCATCATTCAATGGATCTCTCAATTCATGTTCCATACGAAAAAAAGTATCTCCATTTTCTGTCTGCAATTCATCATATATTTCCTTTACCATGGAAGTATATTCCTGATATTCTTCCAGACCCTGATAATGAAAATCAGAAAGTGACCAGTACAAATTAGCGACAAGTTCCACACTCATAACCAATGTCATGATCGCAAAACCTGTCTTTCTTCTATCCTTGTACAACAGGTAAATTACCAGACAGGCGCATAGCAGAACTGCTGCCGTCAATGCCCATTTTTTAATCGTTGAGAACTCAAACACTCCGTTTGAAAACTGAATATATGCAACAGCTAATGTCCATATCCCCATAGCCGCGATTCCAATCAAACCTGCTATGGATACGTTACATAGCTTCCTCGTTTCTATTATTTGTAAATACTGCTGATAACCAATTACAATAAATAGAAATGTCAGGCAAAAAGAGTAACGGTAATTACTTCCCGATGTATAGGTAAATCCATGCCAGATCTGATTTAATCCTATGGAAGCAAAAGAGAGTAACATAATCCCTATCGCGATGAAATATGCCCATTTATGCTTTGCCTTATTACGCTTGTCCACAAAAAACAACAACAGGAATGGCATGCAGAATAAGCTCACATAGATATTCGGTAATCCCCCGGTCAACTGCTGCTGATCGTATGCACCTATCAGAAATTTCATCGGCAGAAACCATAGCTTATGATCAAAAGCAAAAATGTTATGCAATGATTCCAGAACACTTCCACTGCCGCCTCTTCCAATACTGAATATTTCATACAATACAGGAATAAAAATTCCTGCCGAAATTCCTATTCCTAATATCGTTGTTCCTATCAGTATTCCTGCTTTCTGCAGCACGTTCTTCCATTGCCACTCTTCCGCGCAGCAAAGTTCTTCTACCAGAAAGTACACTGCTGAAAAAAGAATCAGCATATAAGCGATATAAAAATCTGTAACAATTGCAAGCATAATCCAGACGGGGTAAGCCTTCCATTTACCCTCTGTAACCAGCTTATATACCTGAAGCATTAAAATGGGTAATAAAATCACTCCATCCAGCCACATAATATTCGACTGTTGGGTTACGACATACCCCATAAGTGCATACATGGTTGAAAACAAAATCGTACCATAGCCAGAATGCCCAAAACGTTTCCTCAGGAAATGGTACATCGCCACCCCACAGCTTCCTATTTTGCACATCGTAACCAATTGAATTCCAACCGGCAGCCATTTTGTAGAAAATGGCAACAATAATAAATTAAAGGGACTTAACAGATAATATCCCTCTAATCCAACTGTGCTTCCACCTAAAGACAATGAAAAACTATAGCCCAAGGAATCTATTGTTTGATGTTTTAAAACCTGATTCAGCCAGGAAAAGAAACTGACATACTGGATCTCCATGTCCCAGACCAGTACGGTCTTATCACCGAAAGGATAATATCCGGCCAGTGCATAGAATAGGACTAATAAAAGTACCGGAAATAGAAAAGATAAGCCATATTGAGTTTTAATATGAGATAAATTGAGTTTATTTTTCATATTCTTGTTAACTGTCACGCATCGAATTATAGTTCCCACTTACGGCAGCTTTACCGCAGATTAAATCCGGTTATAGTTTTATTTAAGAATGACCATCTTCACTAAACAATTGATCATAATCGTAGTTACCGTAAAAAGATCTTATATATTCCAAATACTGTTTATAGTTCTCTTCTGTAAGTAAATGATCGCCTTTTTGCATTTATATATATGTTGACGCTGGCGTTTTATCTCAAAAAGGAGGCAGCCTAATGCCTCCCTTCCGCATACCTCTTACTGATTGTCAGGACAATTTCCCCTGTACCGGTACCCCTATAATTCAACACTCATTTAATAAGTAGTATTAGAAATCACATTTCCTTCAATATCATACTCTATTTTTGATGTTAAATTATCAGCTAAATCATAGTTCTCAACGGAAATAAGGTTTCCTGCTTCATCATATGTCTTTGTATCCTTATCCCCACCTATTGAATAAAATGTTTTCCCACCAGAATCACTTGCACTGACTGAATGACATAAGGTTGTACAATTATTTGACTCATATGTATATGTGTACTCAAGAACCCAGCGATCTTCTACCGGGAAATCAGCCGGCAAACTTGATGCATTGGCTACATCATACCCACAACTATAATGCACAACCTCTCTCAGCATTCTTCCCTCCTCATCATACTCCTCATATTCTCTCCGCCACACATCACTATATCCATCATAAGAGTACAACATCCGAAGCCATCATTTCCTGCTCGTTTTTTTCTACTGCGCTTTTCTTAGTTTTTTCATCCATTTTCTTATCCTCTTTATTTAATTAATTTTTGCTGATCAAACATTTGTTTACAGGTATACAGAATGGTTTAATAAGTAGTACTGGAAATCACATTTCCTTCTGTATCATATTCCCACCTTCTTGTTAAATTACCGGCTTCGTCATAATCTTCAAATGATATCAAATGTCCCTCATCATCATAAGTGCTAAGTCTTGCTTCTTCATATTCGTTTAACATAACCCACCTGTTGTCCGGTCCATCATACCCAGTACAGGGTCTTGTCACTCAAAGGCTGCTCTTCAAAACTTGTTGTATGCAGTGCATACTGAATCCGAAAATCCAGCATAAGATTTTCGACCATCTCATCATCAGAATAATCAAAAAGTTCTTTGATGATGAGAGCACCAACAATCACGTTGACCGGAGTATTCGGTCGGGATGCCTTATCGCTGTATAATACAGAAAAACGGTTTTCATCAATAGCAGGAAATATTTCATCTGCAAAGACTTTTGCCCAGGATAATTCAATAGGTTTATCAAGACTTTTTTTGTACATCATATAAAAAGGCGCCGTTCCCTCACCTTTCAGAGAGAGGGCACAGCGCTTTTCTTATTTTTCAAATTCTACACTTTACAGAAGTTCCGGTTTCAGCCGCACATCGAAGCTGATTTCGGTTTCTTTCAGCTGATATTTTTCCAGCAGCATCGGTCCGCAGCTTGCCGATCCGATCCCGGCCTGGCGGTAGTCGATGCAGAAAACAGTGCTTCCGCACGGCCGAAGCTCATAGTTGTGGGCTTTCGCGGTCAGCTCCTCCTGCGTGTAAATAGATGCCTGGAATGAGAAGGTTTTCTCGCCCACTGCCGTCAATACCGCACGATCACTGGCAAGACTTGCATAATCGCAGTCGTAGTGGCTGCCGTTCTCCTGCGGGCGGATATAGTCTTCCTGCTGTTCTGCCGGTGTGCTGTGGAAAACGCCGTGATAGCTTGCCTGGTGCTTATCCACGTAGCTCTCCACCGGACCGAGGCCGCAGTAGGTCAGTTCTGCAAACGATTCCGGCAGGAACAGGCGCAGGCCAAAACGCGGCAGAACCGGGAATACCGGGTCTTTCTTTGCTTCCACATGGACATCGGTCGTTCCGTCGCTGTAAATTGTCCATTTGATCACACCTGCAAGGATCCGCTGCAGAGCCGGAGACGAAATCGAATAGCTTGTCTCGATCTCCACGCAGCCGTTTTCTTCTTTTGCCGTTGTCTCATACGCCCGCGTCACGGTGCGGTCATACTGCGCACGCATCCAGGTATTCTTGATATTGCGGTCATTGTCTGTCGGCGCACGCCAGATGTTCAGCTCCATCGGGCGGTCGAGCAGATTCTGGTTGGCATAGCACATTTTCTCGTACAGGCCGGTGAACTTATTATAGG
>OGDY01003772.1_pt1 | contig 11299 bp, 7 predicted proteins | sample 1570341 | NCBI WGS metagenome assembly OGDY01 (sample SAMEA2581972, study PRJEB24529) | metagenome | biome: Human gut stool | place: China | collected 2011 | reverse complement strand
TCATTTATTGCAGGGTGGGTGCATTTTTACTGTCTACTTTTTGGGGGACAATTTACGGCTTGTAGATACGGTTATCAAGACCAAAGGGCTTCTTTTCCGTGATCTCTCCTGGCTCTAACTCCTCATAATGCTCCTCACACATATACATTTTCGCATCGAGATTGTCAATATAGTGCAGAGCAAAGGCTTCGGGAATCGCCGGACAGGATACTGCACCCCATTCCTGTGTACCGTGGTGTGAAAGTATCATGTGGATCAAGAGCTGGACTTTCTCCTTGTTGTAATTGCCGTCCGCTGTATGAACTTTGAATCCACTGGGTTCAAAGTCGGTTATTCAATTCCTTGCTTCTTGCTCCTGCCCTTTGTCTGGTCCTTCGGCGTTCTCGGCTTTTTAGCGAGCCTTGCGGCATCACGCTTCATCTTCGCTCTCTCAAAGTAGCAAGTCTTCAAGGACGGTGTGGCGTTGATGAAGGAAGTTCAGGAATAAGGCTATAATACGAATAAATAAGAGATATGCTATCCGTGAGATGATACGGACGGCATATCTTTTTTCTTTTCAGATGAATACTTTTATGATAAGCTACAAATTATGATTTTACCCAGTGAAAAATACAGATTTTATGCTGTGGAGTAATTGACTATTTGTGCAGATTGTGGTATAATAAAATAGATAATAAGTTCTCATAGTACATTGTTATGAAAAGTTACTTTATGATGGAGGTGATTCGTCATGAAATCTAATTTTGATTTTTTGAGCAAGTATTGGGGTACTCTTGCTAAAATCGGAAAAACCGCTGAAAGCTACCTATATAATGATCCTAATGCGTGTATTTATAAACTCGGAATGTTTGCTGAACGCCTTGTACAGGAGATTTTTGCAAACGAAGGGCTTGATGAGCCTGATTATGATAATACCCACGCTAACAGAATTAAAATCCTGAAACGTGAAGGGCTTATAGATCGTGGTGGCAGAATCGACGATATACTTTATTCTCTCAGAATGGAGCGTAATGATGCTGTTCACAAGTACGAAGATTCGGTTGATACCGCTAAATCTCTGCTTAGAATGGCTTTTAGGCTTGCTGTTTGGTTTATGGAGGTGTATGGTGATTACAGCTTCAAAGCCCCTGACTTTGTTATGCCTCAGAATGAGCCTGTTCCAGACTATGAAAGCATTATCAAGGGATTAGAAGATCAGCTTGCAAACGCTGCTAAGGCTGAACCTGTTGTAACAGCTACGGAAGGTTCGTCTGCAAAGGACAGAGCCGACAAATCAGCAGAAGTTACAGAAGCTATGGAGCTTTCAGAAGCTGAAACCCGCATTATCATTGACGATCAGCTTAGAAAGTACGGCTGGGAAGTCGATACAAACAATCTCCGCTATTCTAAGGGAACCAGACCACAAAAGGGACGTAATATCGCTATTGCTGAATTCCCGACTGATTCTACGGTAACTAAGGGCGGTTACGCTGACTATGCTCTTTTTGTAGGGCTTAAACTTGTTGCTATTATTGAAGCAAAGAAAGCAAGTATAGATATTCCGTCTGTAATAGACTATCAGTGCAAAGATTATGCCCGTATGATAAAAGCGGAGCATAGCGAGTATGTTATAAAGGACTGGAACGGTTATAAAGTTCCGTTCGTTTTCGCAACTAATGGAAGAAAGTATCTGAAACAGATTGAGTTGAAATCGGGTATATGGTTTCTTGATTTGCGTGACGGTGCGAATACTCCAAAGGCTTTGCAAGGTTGGTTCAGCCCTGACGGTCTTATGGAAATGCTCGATAAGGATATTTCAGCGGCAAATCAGACATTGCAGAATACCCCATACGATTTACTGCGTGATCCAGATGGACTGAATCTGCGTGAATATCAGATAAGAGCTATTGAAGCTGCTGAGAATGCTATCATTGAAGGCAAGAAAACAGCGCTGCTGTCTATGGCTACGGGAACTGGTAAAACGAGAACTATTCTCGGTATGATTTACCGCTTTATCAAGAGTAACCGTTTTAGGCGTATACTGTTTCTTGTGGACAGGACTGCGCTCGGTGAACAGGCAGCCGATGTATTCAAGGAAGTCAAGATAGAGGATTTAATGACTCTCGATGAGATTTATAACATCAAAGGTCTTGACGAAAAAGAGATTGATAAGGAAACAAAGATACATATAGCTACTGTCCAGAGCCTTGTAAAACGCCTGATATACAGCGAAGATGGCACAATGCCCTCCGTTTCTGATTATGACCTGATAGTTGTTGATGAAGCACATAGAGGTTATACGCTCGATAAAGAACTGAGCGATGATGAAATGCTGTATCGTAATCAGGAAGATTATATCAGCAAGTATCGTACTGTAATAGAGTATTTCGATGCTGTAAAGGTTGCTCTCACGGCTACCCCTGCTCTGCATACAACAGAGATATTCGGAAAGCCCGTGTTTACATACTCTTACAGAGAAGCTGTCATTGACGGTTATCTTGTCGATCACGATGCTCCGCACGATATTCATACTAAGCTCCGTGATAACGGCATTGAATACAAAAAGGGCGAAACACTCGCTATCTACGATCCGAACACTGGTGAAATCCTCAACAGCGATGAGCTTGAGGACGATATGAAGTTTGAGATTGACAAGTTCAATAAGGATATTATCACTAAGAACTTTAATATCACTGTTTTTGAAGAAATCGCTATGGACTTCAATCCGGACGGCGAAGGAAAAACGCTTATCTATGCGGTTGATGACGATCATGCTGACCTTATCGTAAAGATATTGAAAGATATTTACTCGAAGTACGGCATTGACAATGATGTTGTCAAGAAAATCACCGGAAGCATAGAGGGCGGCAATAAAAAGAAGATACTTGAAGCTATACGGCAGTTCAAGAATGAAGCCTATCCAAAGGTGGTTGTTACTGTTGATTTGCTAACAACAGGTATTGATGTGCCTGAGATCGTTAATCTTGTATTTATGCGCCGTATCAAATCTCGTATCCTGTTTGAGCAGATGCTCGGCAGAGCTACGAGATTATGCAGTAAGATAAATAAAGACCACTTTGAAATATATGATCCCGTAGGTGTCTATGAAACATTAGAGCCTGTAAGCAATATGAAGCCCGTTACACCAAATCCCCAGACTACATTTGAGGACTTGCTGAACGGCTTGAAAGCTGTTGAAAAGGATAAACAGGCATATCAGCTTAGTCTGATTATTGCCAAACTGCAAAGGAAAAGCCGTAAGATCAGTGCAAAGGCATTGGAACAGTTCATGTACTTGACAGGCGGTAAAGACCTTAATGCTTTTGCAAAAGAGCTGAATGACGGCAAAGTTGCCGACTCCACAAAGAGAGCATTGGAATGCTCGGAGGCATTTGCTGTTCTTGATAAAGACAGGACACATAGAAAACGTCCTGTAGTCATTGATGAACATGAAGATGAGGTCGTATCACATGAAAGAGGTTACGGCAAGGCAAGCAAGCCTGAAGATTATATCGAAGCATTCAGGAAGTTTGTTGTGGAAAACCTTAATGAGATAAATGCACTCAAAATCGTATGTACACGCCCCTCTGAGCTGACAAGGGCAACTCTTAAAGAGCTGAAAATGGAGCTTGACCGTCATGATTTCACGGAAAAACAGCTCAATACTGCTTGGAATGAAATGACAAACGAAGATATTGTTGCAGATATTATCGCATTCGTCCGGCAACAGGCTATCGGCTCGGCTTTGATAAGTCACGAAACAAGGGTAAAGAACGCCTTTGCAAAGCTGAGACAGAACCACAAGTTTAATAAAATTCAGCTTGACTGGCTGAAACGTATAGAAAAGGTCATGCTTGAAGAAGCTGTGCTTGATGAGCAGATGTTTGAACAGGGTGCTTTCAAGAATAATGGCGGATTCAAGGGCATTGACCGCAGATTTGAAGGACAGCTCCGTGAAGTGATTACGGAACTGAACCAATACTTATATGACGATGGAGGAATCGTAGCTTGAATAATCAGGAAATTGTCGCAAAGCTCTGGAATCTGTGTAATGTACTGCGTGATGATGGTATCACCTATCAGCAGTATGTTACGGAGCTTACCTATATACTGTTTTTGAAGATGTGCAAGGAAACCGATACCGAAAAGGTTATCCCCGAAGAATATCGCTGGGATAAGCTGATTTCAAAGCAAGGTATTGAGTTGAAGAAGTTCTACAAGGAGCTTTTGGAACATCTCGGTGAAAACTGTCAAGGCAGAGTACGTGAGATATACCAGGGCGCACAGACTAACATTGACGAGCCTAAGAACCTTGAAAAAATCATCACCACTATCGACCAGTTTGACTGGTACAGTGCAAAGGAAGAAGGCTTGGGCAACCTTTATGAAGGACTGTTAGAGAAGAATGCTACCGAAAAGAAGTCCGGTGCAGGACAGTATTTCACGCCCCGTGTTCTTATCAATGTTATGACAAGGCTGATTGCTCCGCAAGCCGGAGAACGCTGTAACGATCCTGCCTGCGGTACTTTCGGATTTATGATTGCTGCCGATCACTATGTTAAGGAGCAGACCGACGATTTGTTCGATTTATCGGTAGATGAGCAGGAATTTCAGCGTACACAGGCGTTTTCGGGCTGTGAGCTTGTCCATGATACCCATAGGCTTGCTCTTATGAATGCTATGCTTCATGATATTAGCGGTCCGATCTATCTTGGTGATACGCTTTCCAGTTATGGCAAGCAGATGAAAGGTTTCGATGTTGTACTGACGAATCCGCCTTTTGGTACGAAAAAAGGCGGTGAACGTGCTACCCGTGATGACCTTACTTTCCCTACAAGCAATAAACAGCTAAACTTCTTACAGCACATATACAGAAGCCTGAATCAGTCAGGTCATGCCCGTGCTGCTGTTGTTCTGCCTGATAACGTGCTTTTTGCTGACGGTGACGGTGAGAAGATACGCCGTGACCTTATGGAGAAATGCAATCTGCACACGATCCTGCGTCTGCCTACGGGTATTTTCTATGCTCAGGGTGTAAAGACCAATGTACTTTTCTTCACGAGAGGTACTTCCGATAAGGGCAATACTAAGGAAGTATGGATATACGATCTCCGTTCCGAAATGCCGTCCTTCGGCAAGACCAATCCACTGAAAGAAAGTCACTTTGATGAATTTGTAGAGTGCTATCATGCTGAGGATATTTCCGCAAGACAGGAAACATGGAGTGAGGAGAATCCGAACGGCAGATGGCGCAGATATACATACGAAGAAATTTTAGAGCGAGATAAGACAAGCCTTGATATAAGCTGGATTAAGTCTGCGAATACAAGCGATGACTATACGCTGACGGAGCTTCTTGAAACGATAAAAACCAAATCGGAGAATATCGCAAGTGCCGTTGCACAGCTTGAAAGTCTTATTGGCGAGGTAGATGAATAATGGATACAAAAGCATTAAGACAGAAAATCCTTGACCTTGCGATCAGGGGTAAGCTCGTTCCGCAAGACCCGAACGACGAGCCTGCATCTGTGCTGTTGGAGCGTATCAGAGCCGAAAAACAGCAGATGGTCAAGGACGGAAAGCTGAAAGCTAAGGATATAAAGAACGATACCGTTATATTCCTCGGTGATGATAATTTGCATTATGAGAAGTTCCCTGACGGCACGGTGAAGTGCATTGAAGATGAGATACCGTTTGAGCTGCCAGAGGGGTGGGAGTGGACGAGGTTAGATATATTAACCACACTTGTTACCGATTATGTTGCTAATGGCAGTTTTGCTACCTTAAAGGCAAACGTTAGAACATACAAAGAAAAGAACTATGCTTTATTTGTACGGACAGTTGATTTTGCAAATAATTTTGAAAAAGACCTTTCTTATATTGATAAGGAAAGCTATGATTTCTTAGATAAGAAATGCAGGAACATTCTCAGCTTTACGGAGTTGAGATCGACAGCTTATCGGGTAGAATCGCTCAGGCACTCTATCCCGATGCTGATATTGCAATTCAGGGCTTTGAAAAGAACCGTTTTCAGAACGGCAGCTTTGATGTGGCAGTCGGCAATGTTCCGTTCGGTGAGCTTGGTTTTCGTGATACTGTCCATGATACTACCAAACTTCATGACTATTTCTTTGCAGAAGCTCTCTCGAAGCTCAAAGACGGAGGAATCATGGCATTCGTGACCTCGGCAGGAACACTTGACAAACGAGACGAAACTACAAGGCAAATGTTGGCTGACAAGGCTGACCTGATCGGTGCTGTTCGTCTGCCGGGCGGTAAGAACGGTGCTTTCAAGGACAATGCAGGCACGGAAGTCACCACGGATATTATCTTTTTGAAGAAGCATGAAGGCAAGTCACTTGCCGAAATGTCCGATATTCCCGATTGGGTACATATCGGAGAAACGGCTGACGGTCTGCCAATAAACAAATATTTTGAACAGCACCCTGATATGGTGCTTGGTACTGTGGTCGAGGGCAACAAGCTCTACGGCTCTGGCACTATGGTTGTTGCTGAGGACGGCTTTGACCTGAAATCGGCACTCCATGAAGCAGTCGACAAGCTCTCTGCGGAGATCAGTCATGAGCGTGGCAGAGATGTGTACGCAAAGACCGCTGACGGCGTTCAGGTGCAGATCCCGTCCAATCTGCGTAATTACAGCTTTTTTATGTCTGACAATCAGGTATTCTTCAAGAAAAATAACGCTGCCTGCGAGTTCCGTTTCGATAAAGGAACAGCACAGCACAAGCGTTTCAAGGCATTTATTGAGCTTCGTGACCTCACCCGTGAGCTGATCGAAGCAATGGAACTTGACAAGCCGGACAGCGTTATCAAGGATTTACAGACAAAACTTAATGTGGCGTATGATGATTTCTACAAGAAGTACGGTATTATTCATTCTCAGACGAATAAGCGGTATTTCAGCGAAGATGTGTCATACAACCTTGTGGCAGGGCTTGAAAAGGATTATGATAAAACTAAACTGAAAGCGAAATCCGATATTTTCACAAAGCGTACTATCATGCCGCCGAAAGCGGTCGATCATGTAGACACGGCACTTGAAGCACTCACGCTCTCCGTTGCGGAGAAGGCAAGGGTTGACTTTGAGTACATGAGTGGACTGACAGGTATGACGGAGGACGAACTGAAGCGTGACCTGACAGGGGCGATCTTCAAGATTCCCCATACGGAAAACGGATATCAGACTGCTTCGGAGTACCTTTCGGGCGATATTCGCAAGAAACTCCGTGAAGCTGAGGAAATCGCTGAGTACGATCCTGATTTCAATATCAACGTATCGGCACTGAAACAGGCTATGCCCGAACCGCTGAAAGCCGGAGATATTGATATTAAGCTCGGTGCAGCTTGGCTTGATCCGAAGTATTACGAACAGTTCATGTATGAGCTGTTGCAGACTCCTGCATATCAGCGGAGTGACAGTCCTGCGGCTCGGTGGAACAAGTCAGCTATTGTCGGCGTGGAATACTCAGTACACGCTAACTCTTTCCATGTCAGCAACAAATCTTCCGACAGGTCGGTGCTTGCTACGCAAAAATACGGCTCTCACAAGATGAACGCTTATGACATTTTTGAACATCTGCTGAATCTGCAAGAACCGAAGGTATATAAGACTATCGAGGTTCCGGACGGCTTGGGCGATACAAAGGAAAAGCGTGTAGTGGATATTGATGCTACCCGTGTCGTACAGCGTAAAGCCGATGATATTCGCAAGGCTTTCAAGGCGTGGATTTTCAAAGATCCGCAGCGCCGTGAAGCTATTGTGGAAAAATACAATGAACTGTTCAACAGTATCCGCCCCCGTGAGTTCGACGGCTCGGCTCTTTCTTTCCCGATGATGACCTCGGATATTAAGCTCCACGATCATCAAAAGAACGCAATCGCACACGCTATGTTTGGCGGTAATACGCTGTTTGCACACTGCGTTGGTGCCGGAAAAACCTTTGAAATGATCGCAACAGCTATGGAAAGTAAGCGATTAGGTTTGTGTACCAAGAGCCTGTTTGCTGTGCCGAATCATCTGACGGAGCAGATCGGTGACGATTTTCAGAAACTCTATCCGGGTGCAAACATTCTTGTTGCAACGAAAAAGGACTTTCATAAAGCGAACCGACAGCAGTTATTCGCTAAGATAGCTACCGGAAACTACGATGCAGTTGTTATCGGACATTCTCAGCTCGGTAAAATCCCTGTTTCAAAGGAGAGACAGGTTATGACAATTCAGAGCCAGATCGACGATATTCTTCGCGGTATCGAGGAGCTGAAAAAAAGCGAAGGCTCTAAATTTCAGATCAAGGCTATGGAGCGTACTCGTAAGAGTCTGCAAAAGCAGCTTGATAAGCTCGAAAAGGCTAATCAGGACGATACGCTGACCTTTGAACAGCTCGGCATTGACAGGCTTTTCGTCGATGAAGCACATGAATTCAAGAATTTGTTCGTGGCAACAAAATTGCAGAATGTAGCCGGAATCTCCAACTCCGCTTCTCAAAAAGCTCTCGATTTGTTTCTCAAATGCCGTTACCTTGATGAAAAGACTGGCGGTAAGGGCGTGATTTTCGCAACCGGAACTCCTCTTAGTAACAGTATTACAGAGCTGCACACCATGATGCGTTACTTGGAGTATGACTTCCTGAACGATCACGGCTTACAGCACTTCGACAACTGGGTTGCGGTTGTCACCCACCCAAAAGGACAACCATTTATTGCTGATGAATTTCCACGCTATTCTGCGGAAGTAAGAGGTTTCTGCTGTCTGCGAGGGGCTTGCTGATGAACTTGTAGTAAATGTCAACCTTGCGAGGTGCATTGCGATCTTCGGGACGGGCGTGAACTACAATAAACTCTATCAGGTCAAGGCATAGCTCACGGGTAAGGCAAGGGGCATCGCTCCACTTCTTCAAACGCTGAATGAACCTCTCAACGTCCTGTTCGTCCTGCTGCTCCTGCACTCTTGCTTTGCGGTACTGCTCCGCCTGCGCCGTAAGCGCTCGCTGCTCGGCAGTATATTTTTCAAGCATTTTTGCACTCAGATCTTCGGGCAGCTTGCCAAGCATTCTTTCCTCATAGGTCTTGCTGATGATCGTGTCAAGCTCTGCCAGACGGTTCTCAGCCTGTTTCAGAAGCCGGCTCTCGTCCTCGGTCTGCTGTTTACGTTCGTTCGCCTTGATCGCAAGATAGCGCTGTCTCTCGCCGTCCTCGTCCTCGATGACACGCTTTGCCCTTGCACGAATATCCTCAAGCACCAGTCCCTCAATGATACGCTGTAAAATAGAATGCGAGGAGCATACCTCCTTGCCGTGGTTCGCATAAGTATTGCAGATATAGGTGACGAGCTTGTATTTGCCACGCTTTTTTGATTCATGGAACGTGGTGTTGTTTTTCAGTTTCGCCCCACAGTCGGCACAGTACATCAGACCGCCGAGCGGAAGTATCGCTCCGCTTTTTGTGACCTTGCCGTGACTGCATGACTTGTTGACCTCCTGCACTTTATCCCATAACTCCTTGTCCACGATAGGCTCAAAAGCATCGTCAATGACGATCCATTCATCGGAATCCCTGATATATTTTTGGTGGTTCTTATAAGAAACAGTGGTGAATTTCTGGCTGACAACAGAACCCTTGTAAATGGGATTTTCGAGAATATCTCGCACCATTGCCGCATTCCACAGGTGATTGGAAACATAGGGATTCGGCTTGTCTAAACGCTTGTATGTGTAATCGGACGGAGTGATAACCCCCTGAACGTTGAGTGCCTTAGCGATCTGCGGAGAGCTTGCACCCTCGGAACGCATTTTGTACATCATACGGACGTAAGGTGCATTCGTTTCATCGACTACAGGCAATCTGTCCTCCGTGTCACCCACAAGATAGCCGAACGGCGCAACAGGAGCATGATACTTGCCCTGCTTTGCATTAGATACCATGACTGCACGAATTTTTTTGGAAGTGCTGGCGGCGTGCCATTCGTTGAAAAGATTGACTATCGGCATCATGTCCATAGCCGTGCTGTTGCGTTCAAGGGTATCCACGTTGTCGCTCAGGGCGATGAAGCGGATATTGAATGAAGAAGAAGTCCTACACGCTGAATGTTCGCTTTACAGAATCGGAAATGCAGGACATCTTAGCGAAGTGTGAGCAGTACGGCTACAAGAACAAAACCGAGTATATCCGTGACTGTGTTCGGGCGAGGGTTGATCTCACTCCCGACCGTTCCGAAATTGCCGAATGCAATCGCCTGATGAAACGCATCGGAGCGAACATCAATCAGATACTTGTCCGACTTTACAGCACAGGTCACATCTATGCCGAGGATATTACCGAGATAAAGAAAGGGGTAAACGAGATTTGGCATACACTTCTATCCATACGATCAGGGCAACAGTCAGCGCAGCGATCGCTTACATCACAAACGGAGATAAGACCATCGACGGTTTATATGTCAGCTCTTATGCTTGCCGAGCCGACAGCGCAGGAGCAAGCGAGGACTTCCGAGCCGTCAGAGCCACAGGCACAGGGCGCACCCAGATTCTTGCCTACCACATGATTCAGAGCTTTGCCCCCGGTGAAGTCACGCCCGAACAGGCTATGCAGATCGGTGAGGAGCTTTGCGACCGTTATCTGAAAGGCGATTATTAGTATGTGATAGCCGTCCACCATGATAAGTCGCATTTGCACTGTCACATCATTTTCAACAACACAAATCTGTATAACGGACTGAGTTTCACTACCGAACATAATCAAGGCAGGAGGACTGAAAGAGCGTGGGCAGAGCTGCGTGAAATATCGGACGAGATATGTGCCGAACACGGTTTATCGCTCATCGACCCGAAGGGCAAGGGTATTTCCTATCTTGAACGGTTGAAGCAACAAGAGGGCAAGTCGTGGAAAGAAAAACTCCGTGCCCGTATTGCAGAGGTCATGATTTACAGCCGTGACTTTGCGGACTTCCTTAAAAACTGTACCACCGCAGGAATTGAGTATGTTTATACTCCGAAGAACAAATATAAGCTGAAATTCAAGCTATCTGGTGACGGTCAGCAACGCTTTACAAGAGCCGAAACGCTGGGCGAGGGATTCACTGTCGAAAGTATCACCGAGCAGATTGCGGAGATCAGCCGTTTGGGGAGGTCTACAAAGGACTTGCTGAACATCATCGACACGCTCACCGAAAAGGGAGTAACACTCATCAGCCATAAGGAGAAAATCGACACCGACACGCCTACGGGCAAATTCATGTTGACCGTGTTCGCTGCCCTCTCTCAGTTGGAGCGTGAGCAGCTCAAACAGCGACAGCGTGAGGGCA
>OGDY01003767.1_pt1 | contig 11310 bp, 8 predicted proteins | sample 1570341 | NCBI WGS metagenome assembly OGDY01 (sample SAMEA2581972, study PRJEB24529) | metagenome | biome: Human gut stool | place: China | collected 2011 | reverse complement strand
TCGAGCATTTGGAGTAGCGGATCAAAAAAGCCGTTTATATTCAAGATGATAATCGGATTCAGATACAGTCCGAGCTGTTTCCATGTGATGATTTCAAGCAATTCTTCCAAAGTGCCGCATCCGCCCGGCAAGGCAATGATGCCGTCGCTCAGATTCGCCATCTTCTGCTTGCGTTCGTGCATGGAAGTGACTTCGATCAATTCCGTCAACCCTGTGTGATGCCAGTTCTGTTCGACCATGAAGTGGGGGATAACACCTGTCACTTCACCGCCATTCTTCAGAACTGCGTCGGCTACGGAGCGCATCAGTCCGATGCTTCCGGCACCGTTTATCAGACGGATATGTTGTTTGGCAAGCAGGCTGCCGAGTTTTTCGGCTGCTTCAAAATATACGGGGGCTATCTTAGTGCTGGATGCGCTGTATACGCATACGGAATGTATCTGATTCATTGTCTTTTGCAAGTTTACTGGATGAATGGGTACAAAAGTACAAAGAAATCATATACATATCAAAATGAATGTGCAATTTATGTCAAAGTGAAGATAGAAGAATAAACACAAAGGCAAGACTGCATATTCTATTTCTATAAATAGCACAGTCAAGCCTATATTCTCCTACTTCAACACTCATTATTTAAATATTGGCATAAAAACAGAAAATTGAATATTTCGTGAAGTTACTTTTACAACACCACTATTGTACCTTGTTTATAAGATAGTTGTAGTTCAAGCCATTTCAGCGTATAACTAACTCTTGCCACAATAGGTATATCGATCGCATTTTTTTTGCTATTATAAGTAGATGCACCCAATCGATTTACATACCAAGCCACATCTGCTCCGACTCCAAGTCTAAAATTAGAAAAACATTCATAACTGAACACAGTCCCTATTGATAGATATTTTCCGTTTACACTATACTTAGGACTATCCGAATTGAAGGCTTGATAATCAGTCCCCTGCGAGCCAAAAAGAGCAATGCCATCCATTGCAAATTTACGATTACCCCAATACTGCCGATAAGCATATCCAATATGATAATGAAGTTTATATCCCTCAAAATTACTGGAAACCACACTCACTTTTTCATGCAATGTTCCTAAAGAGCCTCCTAAAACAGGACCATGTTCCTGTGCAGATAATGATGCTGTAACAAATAGCAAAGCTATAAATATTAATGAACTTAATAAATAAGATAAAAATCCTTTTGGTCCAAATCCTATAAGAGTACCTATTCCAGCAAAGATATATACTAATCCTGCTGGAATTTCGTTGCTACATACTGCCGCGAATATAGCTAGTCCGAAAGGAGCAAATTCTCCTCCGAAACTAACCATTGATGCCATAAATGATATTGCATATAAAATTATATTAGACACAGAAAACAATTCTTTTAAATTAATTTTCTTCTTGTTTTCTATCTCTTCATTTTGTTCTTCTATATAATCTTCTTGTTTTTCATCTGCTAAATTTTGAAACATCCTTTTACCACCTTCATACTTTTTCTAATCTTCTGTGTGTTTTGGCATCTGCGCCTTACATTTTGTTATTTTATCATTTCCAATCTAATTTTTTTGTCGTATACAGTTGTCAAATAAGAAAAAGTTTTTTGCATTTTGTGATATATTTATTTATATATTTCTCTTTTGTCTCTTAAATTTTATCTTTTTTAGTGGTTTATTGTATATTTTAAGATTGTTCTGTAAAATATTCATTTATTCTTATTATTAATTCATGTTTTGCTTCTTCCATAGTCATTCCCTCTAGTTGTGCTCCTGCAAGTGTAATATGCCCTCCGCCTCCGAAGTTTTTCTAGTATTATTTGAACATTTATATCTCCTATTGAACGTCCACTAATACATATTTTATCTCCTAAATTTCCTATTACAAATGATGCTGTTATATTGCTAATTGTAAGGAGCTCATCTGCTGCTTTTGCGCATATTAAATTTGCATTTTTATCTTTTTCTTCATATTCAGAAATTCCTATTGTATCATTTATTATTTCTGCTCTTTTAACTATATCTGCAATAACACTATAACTTTCTAAGTCGCTTTGAAACCATTTTTTTATTTTTATTATATCTATACCATATTTTCTTAAATATGCTGCTGCTTCAAATGTTCTTACACCTGTTTTAAATGTGAAGTTCTTTGTATCTACCATAATTCCCGCATATAAGCTCTCTGCCTCTATTTGTTTCAATTGAACATTATTTGTTCCATATTCTATTATTTCTGTTACTAATTCTGCTGCAGATGAAGCATAGGCCTCATGGAATGTAAGCATTGCATTTTCTATATAATCTGTTCCTCTTCTATGATGATCAACTATTACTATTTTTTCTGTTTTATCTAATAGCTCTGGAACTTCCACATAACTTTTTTTATGAGTATCTGTTATTATAAGTACACTATCTTCTGTAATTAATGATTGTGCTTTACTTTTATCTACTAAAATTTCTTTATATTCGTCTTGTTTTTGTAATGTTTCTATAAAGCTATTTAGTGATAAACCTGTTGTATTGTTTACTACATATGCGTCTTTCCCTAATGTTTTTGCAAATCTATATAATCCTAAGCTTGAGCCCATTGAGTCTATATCTCCATTTAAATGTCCCATTATTATTACATTACTTGCATCTTGTATTAATTCTTCCAAAGCATGTGCTACAACTCTTGCTTTTACTTTTGTTCTTTTTTCTAACTCTTGTGCTCTTCCTCCAAAGAATACATATTTTCCATCTGTTTTTATAACAGTTTGGTCTCCACCCCTACCTAATGCAATATCCATTGCATCTGTTGCTGATTGATATTTTTCATAATTTGTATTTCCTTCGTTAGATATTGCTATACTTAATGTTATTTGTAAATTTTCTTCATTTCTTATTTCTTTTATCTTGTCTAGTATAGCAAATTTCTCTTCTTTCATTTTGTCTAAAAATTTTTGTTCAAATATAAATACAAATGTATCTCTTTCTTTTTTTATCATAATTCCTTGAACATCATTTGCCCAGTCATATAATTCTTTTTCTATTTTTGCCATTATTTGTGGTGTTTCTTCTGGTTGAACTCTTTGAATTACTTCTTCGTAATTATCCACCATAATAATACCAACACATAATTTTGATTGTTCATATTTTTTTAGTATTTCTTGCTTTTCTGTTACATCTACAAAATATAATATTATCATATACTTGCTTGTTTTTTTAGTATTCTTTTGCTTTATTTTTACGAAGTTTCCTATTACATGATAAATTTTATCTTCTATGCTTATTTGTTTATCAATTTGAGTTGTATCTTGATTTTCTATATCCATCTTTATTTCTTTTGCTATATCATCTATATAAGAATTTATTCCAACATTTGCAAACTCTTTATTAAATTTTGAGCTTCTCCATATAACATTTCCATCTGTTTCTAGTATTATTATTGGAAATGGTGAATTTATTAATGTGTTTTTAGCTGCTGAGTCTACATTTATTGTTAAATCCGTTATATAATTTGATATTTCACTCTTTCTTCTCTTATAAACCCATATTGTATATACAATTATTAATGCATATCCAATTATACTTGGAATTATATATGCTATATTATTTATACATAATGCTATTAAAATAATTGCTATTATCGCTAAATATATTTTTGTTTTTGACTCTACATTTTTTAGCAATTTAACATTTAAATTTGACATATATTTTTATCTCTCCTTTAATTCAAAACACTATAATTGTACCTCAAAATGGCTATTTTGTCAATTTTTTAAGTAGCAAAAGAGGCCATCTGTTGATGACCTCCAATTTGTTTTGCTATTCTGCTACAACTTCTAATACAATATTAGAATTAGCTGATTTTGTTTCTACCATTTTGTCTATTATATCTTTTTGACTTGCTTTATATCTAATTGTTATTTGTGCTCCTTCTGCTGTTGCTGCTCCTAATAACATTTGGTTATAAGCATATCCAGGAGTAGAGTCAATACTTGATACATCAATTACTATTGTAGTTTTTAGAATGCTACATCCGCTAAACATTCCTGCAAAATATTGTATCTTGCTTGTTTGGAATCCACTTAAGTCTAGTTGTCCTATTTTCTCACATGATTGGAACATCCAATAAAAGCTTTCTACTTTTGGTGTTTTAAAATTACTTATGTCTAATTCTGTTAAATTTTCGCAAAACTTAAACATATACCCCATATCTTCTACATTTCTTGTGTCAAAGCTACTTACATTTAAATATGTTAATCCCCTACAATATTGGAACATAGCAAACATACTTGTAACATTACTTGTATTAAAATTTTTTAAATCTAAACTAGATAATTTTTCACACTTATTAAACATAAAACTCATGTCGGTTACATTTGCTGTATCAAAGCTATTTACATTTAAGTATGTCAGACCAGTACACTCATAGAACATTCCATACATATTTGTTACTTTACGTGTGTTAAAGTTCTTTAAATCTAAGTTAGCCAATTTCCCACACTTATTAAACATATATCGCATATCTTCTACGTTTTTTGTATCAAAGCTACTTACATTCAAAGATGTCAAACTACTACAAAGTTGAAACATAGATCTTGCACTTTTTACATTTGATGTATTAAATTTAGACATATCAATATTTGTTAATGCACTACATTTATTAAACATCCATCCCATGTCTATAACTTCGCTTGTGTCCCAGTTTCCCATTGCTAGATTTTTAATTTTTGAACAATTTTGAAACATTGCGCACATATTTATTACTTCTTGCGTATTAAATCCTGACACATCAACTTCTTCTAATGATGTACATCCATCAAACATTGATTCCATAGATGCCACTTTATCAGTTTTTAAATTTTGAATATTTGATATTTTTGTTAAGTTTTTAAGTCCTTGGAACCACATTGCTGTTGTTCTTGGTACTATCTCATCAGTTATTTTTACTTCTTTTATTGAATCTACATATGATATCCAAGGTATTTCTTCTTTGCTTTTAAATAACCTATTTGAAAAGCTTTCTTCTGTTTTAAATACTACATTCTCTGTTTCTGTTGGTTTTTCTTTTCTTAATTCCATAGTTCCATCTGAAAAGATTATTGCATATACTTCTGTTTCACCTTCTACTGGTTTAGAAATTATGTCTTCCACTTTGTCATTAGTAGTTACTCCTAAAATCTCATCAATTTTGTCCTCTACGTTTTTGATATCTTCAATCTCTTCTTGTTTTGCTTTTTCTGTATCTTTTGCCGCTTTTTTCGCTGTATCAAATAGTTTTCCATTTATGGCAGCACTTACTGTTACTCCCACTAATATTAGCATTACTATTATTGTAATTACTAATGCTATTAAAGTTATTCCTTTGTTGTTTTTCATTTTTTATTTTCCTCCTCTTTTGTATTATTAATAAAATATAATTATATATTTTAAATCCTTCTTATATATATGTCAACATTTTGTAGGCTTTATTCTAAATCAGATTCCATAAAGTATATTTTTCATCTTCTGATTGATTTTCAGCTTTTTTTAATTCTTGTCCCTTTTTTAGCACAACTATTGGCCTAATGCCTAGCTCTGTTGCCGGAGTACTACCAAATTTTATTGTTGTCGACCCACATATACGTTTATTATTAACTCTATTTCCGTTAATAACAACCCAGTTACAAAATCCCATACTATTGTTTGCTGCATCACTACTTATAGTCCTTCTAACCGTTCTTGTTTTTAACCAATATGCTAAATTTGTTTCTTCATCCTTTGCTTTAAATATTAGGTTGAATTTTGCCTTTCCAACTTCCAATTCATTTACATCATATTTTTGAGTTGAAGAATATTCTAAATTCTTATCTGTCTTTTCTGTTGATCTTCCTAGGCTATCTCCTGACATTGTTGGATAATATATTGAGCCGATTGTTCCTAATAGAAATGTTGGATTTGAGCTAATAATATCTGTTAAATCCATGCTTCTTGCTCCTGTTCCTTCTATTGCTCCAGTAATCTTATCATCAAACGGTCCGCCTACTGTATATGCTGTGCTTTTAGAAGTATCAGCTCCATAACCATAACCATAAATAGCACATGCGCTTTCTATTTCTTGTTCTGAATATAAATAGCCAATTCCAGCATATAAAATAAAGTTGCTTTGTAATGTTCCTCCTCTTTTAGGCCCAATTACCTCTTCTGATATTAGAGTTATTACTCCTGTTTCTTTATTTATGTCATATACTCTCCATTTTATATCTGTTCTTGCTTCAAAGGTTTGTTCCTCATATCCATTTCCATGACTGCTTGCTGTTCCCACTGGAGAAACATATGTTAATTTACTTTTGTTTTTCTCACTTACTCTTTGTGTTGGATTATAATCAACGTAGTCTCCTATTTTTATGGATTCAATATATGTTCTATCCCATGTATCTATGTCACCTATATCATTATTTTCTATATCAAAACTAATTGTTCTACTGCCTATTGTTATTGTTTTGGTTTCACTTTCTTTTATCTCTTCAACTTCTTTTTCTGTAAGCAAGCCTTTATTTTTTAGTTCTTCCAGTATTTGGTCAAGTGTCTTTTCTTGATTTCCATTTTCTCTATCTTCTCTTACACTCATTTCCCACATTTCTTTTGCTTCTGCAACATCCATTCCTCTTGACTCTTCTTTTGCACTTTTTGTTGTATTTATTAATCCCCCATTAATTGATACCGTAACTGTAACTGTTGCAAGTATTAACATTACTACAATTGTTATAACTAAAGCAACAAGAGTTATACCTTTTTCTTTTTTCATTTGTTCCTCCTTATTCATATATTATCTTTTCTCTTCCATATAATCTGCAATTCTTGCAAAGTCTTGTAAAGATAGTTTTTCTCCTCTTATTTTCAAATCTAAATTCAAATCAATAAGCATTTTTTCTACCTCTTCTTTGTTTGCTAGTTTTCCATTTGTAAGTGCATTTAAAAGTGTTTTTCTCTTTTGTGCAAATGCAAGTTTTATTACATTAAATAGCATTTTTTCACTTTCCACTTTAACAGATGGCTCTCTTAATATGTTTAGCTTTATAACACTAGAATTAACCTCTGGTGCTGGCATAAATGATGTGTTTGGAACTTCTAATACTTTCTCGGCATCTGCAAAATAGCTAATAGCGTATGTTATAGCTCCTGAATTCTTTTCTCCTGGTTTTGCAACTAGCCTATCCGCCACCTCTTTTTGAACCATAACAGTTATACTTTCTATTTCTAGTCTTTCCTCCAATAACTTCATTATTATTGGTGTTGTTATATAGTATGGCAAATTTGCAACTATTTTAACAGCTTTTATTTTATCTTTTTTGTTTTCTTTTATTAAACTTTTTAAATCTACTTTTAAAACATCATCATTTATTAATTCAAAGTTACTATACATAGAAAATCTATCTTGCAAGATTTGTATCATTCTGGTATCTAGTTCTATACATATAACCTTTCCTGCTGTTTCTAATAGTGGTTTTGTAAGAGTTCCGGAGTCCTGGCCCTATTTCTATAACTAAATCATGCTCGCATGTTTGTGCTCCTTCTATTGTCTTTTCTATTGCGTTTTCATCTATTAAAAAGTTCTGTCCTAGTTTTTTATTTGCCACGATATTGTATTTTTTTAAAATATATTTTGTTTCTTCATATAAATTCAATAAAATTCACCTTTTTAAATTATACACTATATACTTTTTTTATTCCATTGTTTTTTAGTAATTTTATTGATTTTTTTTGTTTGTTAATATACAATTTCCTTAATAAATAGTTATAGGTGATTATTTTATGAAAAAGAAAACAAAAATTATTAAAATAGATAATAAAGGTCAAAAGCGTTTGCGCATTTCCCTTTCTATTGGATTTGCTTTACTTATCCTATTAGTTTTGCGTTTATGCATTTTGCAATTTGTTCAAGGTGCTAGTTTAAAGGAAGAAGCTGTTCAAAGGCAACTTTCTAGTAAAGTTATTAACCCTTCTAGAGGAACTATTTATGATTCTACTGGAAAAATACTTGCCAAAAGCACTAGTGTAGATACAGTATATATAAATCCTTCAGAGGTTAAATATAAAGATAAAACAGAAGTAAATAAAGAAATTTTAGCCCACAAATTTAGCGAAATTTTTGAACTTGATTATGCAGAAACTTTAGAAAGGCTTAATACAAAAACTTCATCTTTTAAAATAGTAGAAAAAGTTGATCATGAAAAAATTGTTTCACTTCAAAATTGGCTTTCTGATAACAAGATAGTTTCTGGAATCAGAATAGAAGACGATAATAAAAGAGCATACCCATACAATAATCTAGCATCAAACTTAATAGGTTTTACTCGTTCTGATGGTTCTGGTGCAATGGGATTAGAGTACAGTCTTGATAATCTTTTGTCTGGAACTGCTGGCAAGTTACTTGCAACAACTGATTCTATAAATGGCGAAATACCAAATGGTGAAATTTCTTACGTTCCAGCTCAAAATGGTAATGATGTTACTCTTACTCTTGATGTTAATATCCAATTAATTGTTGAAAAATACCTTTCTCAATCAGTTATTGATAATAAAGCTGATGGTGGAAATGTTATAGTTATGAACCCTTCTACTGGAGATGTTTTGGCAATGGCAACATATCCAGATTACAATCTAAACACACCATATACTATAAATTCTAATGAATTAAAAGAAAAATGGGATACTTTATCATCATCAGATAAAGATTCTGCTCTTTATAAAATGTGGAATAATAGTGCCGTTCAAAGTACATATGAACCAGGTTCTACTTTTAAAATAATTACTGCTGCTACCGGCTTAGAAGAAGGAATTGTTACGACAGACAACCGTGGAGATTTTTACTGTGCCGGTTCTGAGCAAGTTTCTAGTGTTACTATGAATTGCTGGAGACACAATAATCCTCATGGTTCAGAAAGTTTAAGAGATGCATTAGCAAACTCTTGTAACCCTGCTTTTATACAATTGGGCAGAAAAATTGGTGCAAAAACTTTATACAAGTATTATAGAGCTTTCGGACTATTTAATAGAACTAATCCATATTTTTATGGTGAATCAAAGAGCGTATTCTTCCCAGAAAACAATATTAATGAATTTAACGTAGCTACAATGTCATTTGGTCAAAGATTTACAATTACACCTATTCAATTAATTACCGCTGTATCCTCTATTGCAAATGAAGGTGTTCTTATGCAACCACGTATAGTAAAAGAAATTAAAAATACAGATACTAATTCAGTAACCACTGTTGAACCAAAAGAAATAAGACAAGTCGTTTCAAAAGAAACTGCAGATAAGCTAATGGATATGTTGGAATATGTTGTTGCAGAAGGTACTGGTAAATATGCTAGAGTTCAAGGTTATTCTGTTGGTGGTAAAACTGGTACATCTGAGCCTCTTTCTGGAAGTGAAGATGAAGGTTATGTTGCATCTTTTATTGGGCTTGCTCCAACTGTAAATACACAAGTAGTAGTTTTAGTTACAATATATAATCCAAAAGGTGATAGCTATCAAGGTAGTCAAGTAGCTGGCCCTGTTGTATCTCAGATTTTATCAGAAGTATTGCCATACTTAGGTATACCTTCTAACAATGAAATTGCAAGTAGTTCTACAAATTCTACTTACACAACAACAACTCTTCCTGACGTTACAGGAAAAACAATTGCAGAAGCAAGACAAATTCTAAAAGATGCAGGTTTTTCTGTTAAAATTTCTAGTGATGAGGACGCTTCTACTACTGTTATAACAGATCAGCTACCAAAGCCAGGTGTGTCTTTAATAAAGAATTCTACAGTTCATTTATTTACAGAGAAGTCAAATGAAAGAACTGAAACCACAATACCTAACTTTAAGGGAATGTCTGCCGCAAGTGCAATCAACTCTGCTGAAGCCTCTAATTTAAATTTAGTAATTAATGGGTCTGGAATTGTAATTGCACAAGATGTTGCTTCTGGAAAAACTGTTGAACAAGGTACCGTTGTTACTTTAACACTACAACAAGAAACTGGTGGATATTAATAATAAATTATTATTGTAAAAAAAATAAAATTTAAATATATTAATTATTTTTACTAAAGAAAGGTGGTGATAATATATGGAAGAAAAGAAAGTTGTAAAAATAAGTTTATCAACATTATTTCTAATATTAGCAATAATCATAATTGTGATAATGACTGTTTTTATGTATAAGTTTTATAATGAAAAAATAGAAGCAAATGAAAAAACTGCTGAATTACAAACACAAGTAAGTAACTTAAATAAAACAGTAAGTAGCTTACAAGAAAAAGTAGATGAAATAAATTCTGATAAGTCTAATACAACTAATATTGATGATAAATATAATGATAACAAAAATTCTTCATCTCAACTTACAACAGAAGAGACTATAAAAAATTTATTTTTAGCTAAGCTAAAAGCATTAGACAATAGTAATTCAGAAAAATTATTAGATTATAGAGTTGATAAAGTTGAAATTTTAAGTAATAGCAAAAAGCAATCACTTATAGACTTTGGTTATAATTCAACTGACATACTAGCATATGTTACATATTCTGTAAAACCCAAAAATGTAACCGCTACATCTTGGATAGCAGGAAATGGTAAAGTAGAAGGTGAATGGATAATTAACAAAATTGCTTGTGAATGTTTAAGAAATGGCAACCTGGTTGATAGCACAAATTTAAATACTGGTTGGTAATTTATAAACTGTTGCTAGGAACTACAATACATGAAAATTGTTAATAATTCTTGAAAACGTTCATAAAGATTTTAAATACCTGCCCTAAAAATCTAATTTTTAGGGTTAGTTTTTTGAGTCAGAATTTTATAGCAATTTTTAGATGTTTAATCATTTTAATTGGGTCGTTACAGCATTCTGATATAATAAAAATAGTTAATTGAATCTATCAGTTTTATATTATATACTCATAATATAAATTAGTGTTTTTTAGATCGGAGAGATATAAATGGCAACACATTAAGTGGTAGTGGTAAGCGTAAAACTCAAACATTGTGCCAATGGGTGCCAATGGGGACGGGGAATTTTGGCACACCTTACCTCACGAAAGAAAGTACTCTAGATTCTCTTCATAAAAAAGAAGTTCAAGAACTTTAATTAGTCTGTGAACTTCTTTTTTATGGAGCCCTTATGGTTCTGGTAAAACAACCATTAAAGGCAACAATTTATAGGTAGTAATAACTACTAACTAAAATTAGTATAACATGGTTTTAGTAAAATTAACCAACATTTTAATATTTTAAGTAAATAAAATGATATAATTAAATTGTTAAGGGAGTTGGTTATATGCTTAGCA
>OGDY01003765.1_pt1 | contig 11317 bp, 10 predicted proteins | sample 1570341 | NCBI WGS metagenome assembly OGDY01 (sample SAMEA2581972, study PRJEB24529) | metagenome | biome: Human gut stool | place: China | collected 2011 | reverse complement strand
GATAAACGCGGGGCTCATCGACTATAAAAACAACACGAAATGTCCTATAAGCCTCACTTTCTTTATTTTATTTCCCGAGTTTTCTTTCTGCTTCTTCTTTGTCAGCCGGGACGATGATGGGGCTGGAGATGAGGTTGATGATGTCGGCTTTGGCTTTTTCGAGGATGCCGATTTTCATTTCGATCTGCGGGATGGTGCCTTCGGGGATCGGGCCTTCGTCTACTTCGGTGAGGTCGGATTCTTTGAGTCTGAAGGGCTGGACTCCGATGGTGACGCTCTGGAGGGCAGCGAGGCGGAATTCGAGGTTGGCTGTGTTGGCTTCTTCGAGGAGGGCTGCTGCTTTTTCTTCGTTTCCTTCTTTCTTGACTTCAGCGAGGGACTGTTTCAGTTCTTCGATTCTTTCGCTGAGGAGTCTGTGGATGAGGGGAGCGGAGGTTTCCATGGACGGGGCTCTTCTTGCCGGGAAGATGGTGACGTCTTCGCGGAGGAGCGGTTTGTAGGTGGTCTGGAGAATGCTGCCTTTCTTGGTGAGGAAGTCGGTGCCTGTGATGTACTTGGCTTCTTTCAGCGCTTTTTCCACGATGGTAGGGTCGGTGTCTTCGAAGGTGATTCTTTCGAAGGCAGAGGCGTTCAGGTGGGCGTCGACGCATTGTTCGAGGAAGTGGTCGGAGAAGGGACGGGTGTCGTTGAAGACGTAGAGTGTCTCTCCTTCGGGGACTTTGTTCAGGACGAAGAAGTGTTCAGAGACGACTTCGAGGTGCAGGGGGAAGAGGTTTTCTTCCGGGATGACGGTGAGGAGCTGGGATGCTTCTGTGTCTTCGCAGATGTAGAGTGCATCTTTCCTTGCTTCTTTGATGTCTGCCGTCAGGACAGCCTCGACGGGGTAGTAGGTGCCGATGAGGTTGGTGACGATGAATTGGAGTTCGTCTTTGGATGCCTGGGTTCTTCCAGCGGCAATGAGTACGGGATGGTTCATGATGATGTCCTTTCTTTTCCTTGGTTTCTTATATATGACCGGATCCTTATGGATGCGGGTTGTTGTCTGGGGAAATGGCCTCTTCCCGGGCGTTCTGCATGGCTTTTTCTATAGCGCTTGCTTGCTGCCGCAGGCGGCCCCGGATGATTTTTATGAGTTCTGCGTTTTCTTCAAGTTCTTTCGCAGGTGGTTTGTAGGTTTCCTTTTCCTTGGCGGGAAGGCGGGAGGCTCCTTCCAGGAGGGCTATCCTGCAGGCGCGTTCAAAGCACTGGATGGCGCTTGCTATTTCTTCCCTGGCTATTTCCTTTTCGTCCGGGCTCTCCGCTTTCCGGAGGAGTTCTTTCAGCTCGCGCTCTCTTCTTGCAGCAAGGGCAAGGATGAGGCGGAGCGAGGAGTCGAAGGTGGGGACGCGGCTGGCGGGAAAAATGCTCACATCTTTTGGGAGGGATTCTTTGTAGGGGCTCTCGCAGAGGATTGAACCTTCTCCGGTAAAGCAGCTGGCGCCGGTGATGTACCTGGCCTTTCCAAGGAGGGAAAGGACTGTTTCTTCAGGCATGTCTTCATAGGAAATCGCGGTGTACGGGTGATTTCCCCGGATGCGGTCCTTCATCTGCCCGATGAAGCGCTCGGCGCAGGCTTTGCGGTTATTGAAGACGGAAATGGGTGCTCCTTCGGGGACCCTGGCAGTCATGACGAGGAAGAATTCCGCGGCGGGCTGCATATCGAGAAGGAAGGTCTTTTCCTTGGGAAGGAAACGGGAAACGTGCGGGTACTGGATGGGTGCCGCTATCCAGCAGGCGTCTTTTTCCGGATCTTCCCTCGCGGCGTCTTCGGTGAGGGCTTCCCTGACGGGATAAGTATCTCCGAAGAGGCGCCTGATGGCTGTATGGAGTTCGGCGGAGACGAGCGGGCTCGTGCCGAATACGACGAGTTCTGGTTTCATGGCCGTCTCCTTTCAGTTGATGGAATCCGAGAATGCCCGCGCGGCTCTGGATGGCGTCCGTCTGGCGTTTTCTGCATAGACGGGACTGATGACGATCTCGGGCGCAAGCGGGATTTCTGCAAGGCGGCTGTCTCCTTCGAAGATGGATGCGGGGAGAATGGCCGCGCTGTCCATGGCAAGGAGGAGTCCCCGGATGGTGTCGGCGCTTCCTGCTGTGAGGACGCGGTGCACGCGGCTCAGGGTCTCATTCCTTTTCCGAAGTCTTCGGGGAGGAACAAGGCCATGCCTTCGAGGTCGTCCCATGAGGCGCTCTTCTTTTCTGCGAGCGGATGGCGCTGGTCACAGCGGGCTGGGAGACGTAGAGGTGCTCGGCGGCGCGCGTGAAGCTTCCTGCGTTCTTGACGGCGAGGAGGTACTCGAGTTGGCGGATTTCCATAGGCTGCTCCTTTCCTGTTTCTTTTATTATTATAACAAGTATGAACGTAAACTGTTGGGAATGTTATTGAAAAATATACGAAAAAGAGAGGATTCGGCTGTTTCTTTATCAATTTTGTATAACTTGCCATAAATCCGGCTTATGAAGCGATAAGGAACGGGTATTTCACGGGCGGGCGAAATGGGGGTAGGATATAGGAAAGAGAGGCGCGGGGGTTCCGCGCAGGAGAAGGCTGTGATGGCTAGCATGATGGAAGACAGCAGGGTGCTGGGATTTCTTTTCGGAACGGATGAAATGAGAGCGGTGTGGAGTGAGAAGAACTGGGTGCAGAAGTGGCTCGACACGGAAGCGGCGCTGGCAAGGGCGCAGGGAGAGCTGGGCGTGATTCCCAGGGAAACGGCGGATGTAATCGTCAGCCACGCACGCGCTGAGGAAATCGACATGGATGCTCTGGCGGAGGGCTTCAGAAGCTCGATCACGATCGTGCCGCTTCTCAATGCGTTCAAGAAGAGCCTTCCGGGCGATGCTGGCGAGTACGTCCACTGGGGCGCGACGAGCCAGGATATCTATGACACGGGCCTCGTCCTCATGGAGAGGGAAGCGTGCTCCATCATCCTGCGCGATGCGAAGGCCTGTCTTTCCGCGATCCTTGCGCTCGTGAAGAAGTACAGGGATACGCCGGAAGCAGGAAGGACGCACGTCGTCCCTGCCATCCCGATCACCTTCGGTTTCAAGGCAGCCGGCTGGGCGGATGAGCTGAAAAGGGAAATCGAGCGTTTCAAGGAAATGGAAAAGCGCGCCTTCGTCCTGGAAATGGGCGGCGCTGTCGGAACGCTTGCCTCGCAGCCGGAAAAGGGCCTCGAGACGCAGGAAAAAATGGCAGAAATCCTGGGCCTTCGCGTGCCGCTCATCGCATGGCATACGGCGAGAGACAATCAGGCAGAACTTGCGAGCGACCTTGCTCTCCTTGCAGGCACCATGGGCCGCATCTGCTATGAAATATTCACTCTGCAGCGGACGGAAATCCTCGAGCTTGAAGAACCCTTCTTCAAAGGGAAGATCGGCTCCTCCACCATGCCGCACAAGAGAAACCCGGCCGTCCTTGAAAACGTCCTCGCGCTTCTTAGGAACGTCAGGACCATGGCGACCGCCCTTGAAAAAGCAAGGTACATCCTCGAGAATCTCATCGTCTACGAAGACCACATGAAAAAGAACCTCTTCCTCCAGAAGGGCCTCATGATGAGCGAATGTGTCATGATGCACCTCGCCAGAAAACTTGGACGCCTCACCGCCCATCACATCGTCTACGATGCCTGCATGGAAGCCTACGAAAAGGAAATCCCCCTGAAGGACGTCCTCATGAAGACCAAGGTCGTCACGGATGATTTCACCGAAGAAGAAATCGACACCATGCTGAATCCGAAACAATACTTAGGCCTCGCGCCCATATTCTGCGACAGGGTCCTCGAAGCGTATAAAGAATATATGGGATAAAGATAATAAAGGAAGAAGGAGCTATGGCGAAATGTGCAATCATTTCGCCACAGCTCCTTTTGCATTGTTTATATTCGATGGGGGGATTATCCAACACATTTATATATCTGTTTTATCTGAAAACCTCAAAACCTCAAAACCTCAAAACCTCAAAACCTCAAAACCTCGCTTTGCTCGATAACTACTGTATCCGTCAGCTACGCTGACACCTTCTCCTTTCGGAGCAAGGTTAACACCCTTAAACCTCGCTCCGCTCGAGAAAAGGAAAAAGCAGCGTTTTAACGGATTTTGTCACAGCTCTTTTTCATTTTCCAACGATCCTGGTTCCCAGTTCTGCGATGAAGCGTTTGCCGCCTTCTACTTTATAGAAGTCAAGGGGATAGGAGATTTCATAGGCAACGCTGGCAAGTTTGAGGTGCTGTTTTCTGGCGGCATCAAGGAGGGAATGGTAGTAGGAAAGGTAGTTTTCTCTGGACCAGATGAAGTCGATGGCGAGGAAGTTTTCTTCTGCCTTTATGAGCGTGAGGTCTTCGGGGATGGACTGCGGGATGGATTCTATTTTCTTGATGGTGTGGGAGTAGATGATTTCGGAGAGGTCTTTGTAGCCTTTTCTCGGGAAGAGGAAGCCGTAGGAGAGGGCGGGGATGATATGGAGGGAGAGGAGGCGTTGGTCGAGGAGGCTGACGGCGTCGTTGGGTTCCACTTTCGGGGTGATGCCTTCTTTTTCGATCGGAAGGGAAAGGAGCGTGGCGCTTACGCGTTTGATATACGGTCCTTTTCCTGCGTGCTGCTGCATGAGGGATGCCTCCTCGAGCTGCTTTTGCTGCTGATGGACCATGATTTCCATTTCATGGAGCTCCTGCTGTTTCTGGAGGATGGCTTTTTCCTGGCTGTCCCAGAGGCTCCGGAGATCGACGGGATCTTTCTGAAGGGTTTCCCGGATTTCCGCAAGGCTCATCCCTGTGCGCTGGAGAAGACGGATGGTCTGGAAAAGGAAGATCTGACCATTCGTGTAGTATCGGTAGCCGCTATCCGGATCGATTCTGGCGGCCGGCAGCAGGCCTTTTTTATCGTATAAGCGGAGCGTCTGCACGCTCGTGCCGCAAAGGGCGGCCATGGTTCCTATGGAAAGCATAATTCCTCCTTGACTCTATACTTACTATAGACATTATACTCTAGGCAAAAGTAATAAGGAGGTATTTATATGGAAAAGAAAACGATTCGTCTCATTGTTCCGGACTGGCAGGCAGGGGATAATCCTGTCTATTATTTCGGCGCGAAGATACTGCAGGTGATTGCTCCGAAGAAGGAAGGGCAGAAGGAAATCACGATTCCTGTCCCGGACGATTTCAAACCGCTCGAAAGGGAAAACGGCGTGACGGCGCAGAGCGCTGTGTATCAGCAGGTGAAGGATACGGTAAGCGCGATCGACAAGGAAGCGCCGGACAAGATCATTACGTTTGGCGGGAACTGCCTTGTTTCCCAGGCGCCTTTTGCATACCTGAATGAAAAGTATGACGACCTCGGCGTTCTCTGGGTCGATGCACATCCGGATATTTCCAACCCGGAAATCTATGAAAATGAGCATGCGATGGTCCTGGCCAATCTTCTCGGCGCAGGGGATCCGAAGCTCTCCGGACTCGTGAGGAAAACGCTGAAACCGTCACAGGTCCGCTATGAAGGCATGCAGGGCGGGGTCGATGTGGAACAGGCGGAACTTGATCGGCTCGGCGTTTCTTATGCGGCAGCCAAGGGAAATGAGCTCGACGCGGAGGGAGCCATTTCCTGGATCCGTGAAAACGGGATCAAACACATCGCCCTTCACCTCGACTGCGACGTCATGGATCCCCATGATTTCTATGCGACCTATTTCAATAACCCGGCCCTCGGACCGATTCCGTACAATGCGGCCACCGGCCACATGAAACGCGCTTCCGTCTGGGATTTCATCGAGAAGATCAGCAAAGAAACCGACCTCGTCGGCTTCACCATCGCCGAATACATGCCATGGAGCGCCATGCAGATGAGAGAGCTCATGAAGAGGACGAAGATATTCGGCTGACGGCTCTTCCTTTTTCCTTTTCGCCCGTATAGGGTATAATACAAAGAAAAGGAAAGGAGGCGCTGTATGTCAAGAGAATCAAGGATCGGTATGTTCGCATTCATTGGGATTGTCGTCATAGGACTGATCGGGCTCTTCCTGAACCCCATCGAGCGCCTCCGCGACCAGTACTTCCGCGTCGATGCTGTCTTCGACGATGCCGGCGGCATCCGGGATGAAAGCCCCGTCCTCTACGCAGGCGTCTGCGTAGGCCGCGTCCACTCCTTCGAAGTGAAAGACGGCAAGGCCATCCTGACACTCCAGATCAAGAAGAAGGCTCTGATTCCAAAAGACTGCACCGTAGGCACCTCCAGCACCGGCGTCGTAGGCGACACCTACGTCAAACTTTCCGGAGGAAATCCTGGCGCAGGCTACCTCCAGAGCGGCGACGTCATCTACGAGACCAAGTCCGACCGCATGGACAAGATCATCGCCAAGGCCCAGAAGCTCATAGAATCAGCAGAAACTACGAAAGATAATATAGATAAAATGAGGAACTAAAAATAAATTAGAGAAGAGCCATGAAAAGGGAGAGAGTTTTCATGGCTCTTTTTTTGTGGGGAAAAACATATGGCCGCTCCTTTGGGAAATGAACCCCTTTCGGCGCATGCGCGCCACTTTCCCCTTACGGGGACAGCTAAACCTCGCTGCGCTCGAGGAAATGCTGTATCTGTTTACACCTTCCCTTCCAGGGCAAGATCAAGACCGGCCTACGGCCCTTTTGCCCGCCTCATTTCGTTTCCCCATTCTTCTTTATTATTAGTCAACCGTATTCAATTATGCTAAAATAATAACAGAATTCTAAAAAGGTTTGGAATTCTGTATACATTCCCTTTGGGGAGACGCGGCGGCACTGGGTGGCAGTGTCGAAGGCGGGGATTTCGCGGTCCCTGCTGCCGTGAATAAATGAGGGCTTGGCCCGCAAAGTACGAAACGTGTCGGTTTCGTGCGTATTTAAGTAAAGGAAGGAAAATTCATATGGCGAATTATAACGCGCTTTTTCCAAGCCCGGATAATCCTCATCTTTCCCTCAGACAGGCTGATGGCAAGGCGCTCGGCCGTGTGCGTGCGATCGTAAAGGGATCGGCACCGCAGGCGGGGATGAAGGATTACCGGTTTTTTGTTGACCCGGTTTCACCGCTGCCAAAGGGCTTCGAGGAGGCGGAGAAGTTCGGGTTCACTGGTTTTATGAGCCGGATTGGTTTCGGCTTCAATTCATTTCAGACGGAGGAGCAGGCGCTCGCGAAACTGATGGAGGAGTATGGGGACTCTTTTGTGACGTTTACGCCGGCTCTTCGGAGTAATAAGTTTTTTGTCCTGGACGACATGACGAAGGAAGGGCGGACGCCTTTCATGGATGTGGATAAGAATTATTATCCAGTGCCAGCTTTCGGGACGATCGACCAGCCTGTTTTCGGCGGGGATATCAACAAGTTCTGCCATCATATCATGTCAGGGAAGCCGCTTCCGGGGCTTTCGAAGCGGAACTGGAATAATGACGTCCGTCCGCAGTTGGTTGTAGCAGCGACGGAAAATCTCGAGGGGAAGCTGGGGCCGTGGGTTGTCTTCGCTCCGCTTCATGATGATGCTTTCGATTCGATGGTGATCGGCGAGGGCGGGGCGTATTTCCGTGTAAGAAATCACGGCCCTTTGGGTTATGGCCTTGTCGATGTCAATAATTCGGAAATCCTTTCGCATATTCTGCGCTGTGAGGAAAGTCCGCTCTGGTTTGTTCCAGAAGAATTTCTCCCTGATCTTCGCCGCGATCTCCGTCCGGTGCCTGAGGATGAGGATATCCTGAAGGACAGCGGTGTCGAGGTGAATCCTTTCGGCATGTCAGAGGGAAATTTCGTGACGAAGGACGATTTTTTCCAGCTGCTGAATGGCAAGCGGGATGAGGAAACGGGCGAGGGTGTGCTCGATGTGATCCGGAAGATGAATCTCAAGGGGAAGAAGCCGCTTGAGAAGATGCCGGAAGCGCAGGAGGGCAAGAAGCTGAAGGCAGAGTTCAAGGCCGATGAGGTCCTGAAGGATGCCGAGAAGCCGCGCCGCGCCAACGAGGGAAGGGGCAGGAAAGAAGCGCCCCGTCAGGAAGCACCGGCGAAGGACGCACCGAAGGCTGATCCAAAACCAAAGGCAGAGGTGAAGGCTGAGGCGCAGAAGGTCATGAAGGCAGAAGTTGCTGCCAGCACCCGCCGCAGTGATAAGAACAAGAACGAAACAAAGGAAAAGGAAAATAACAAGAACCGCCGCGAGGTAAAGGAAGCACCGCTTCTGGAAGCAGGAAAGGGTCCGGTGAAGGAACTGGAAGCGCCTGCTGCCAAAGAGGTGAAGGAAATCGCCAAGGAAGCGCCGAAAGAGGCTCCCAGGGAAACGGCCAAAGATGCCGCAAAAGAAGCACCCAAGGACGTGAAGGAAGCACCGAAGCAGGAAACGACGGCCAAGGAAACGAAGGGAAAGAACGGGAAGAGGGACGAAGCGCCCGCTTTCACGGAGAAGGATTTCATCGACCGCCTGACGGACACCGCCAGCCGCGCCGGCCTTCTCTATAACCAGAAGGATCTCATCAATTTCCATATTTCCGTCAAATCCTCCAGGCTCGTCATCCTGGCAGGCATGAGCGGCACGGGCAAGTCCGGCCTCGTCCGCCTCTACGGCAAAGCACTCGGGATCCCGGAAGAGAGGATCTGTTTCCTCCCTGTCCGCCCGTCCTGGATGGACGACGGCGATATCCTGGGCTATGTCGACATGAAGAATCTCGTCTACAGGAGCGCCGACACGGGCCTTGCCGAGCTTCTGATCGATGCTTCGCAGCATACGGACAAGCTCTACATCGTGTGCTTCGATGAAATGAACCTCGCCCGCGCTGAGCATTATTTCGCGCAATTCATTTCCGCGCTCGAGAAGGAAGGAAACCCGGTCATCCGTCTCTACAATCCGTCGCTCGCACCGCGCCTCTACAATGGCGACCGCTACCCGGCAGACATCACTGTCGGTTCGAACGTCATTTTCACGGGCACGGTCAATGTCGATGAATCGACGTACCATTTCTCCGACAAGATTCTCGACCGCGCGAACGTCATCACGCTCCATCAGGGCCGCTTCAGGGACCTCATGGGCCTCAAAAGACGGAAGAGAGCCCGCTATGATGAAATCGGCGCGAAGATGTTCAGTACATTCCGCGTCCGCGGAGGCTTGGGGCTCACTGAACGCGAGCTCGATCTCCTCGATGCGCTGAATGATGCCTTCCACGACAGCGGCATCCAGTGCGGCATCGGCTTCCGCGTGGCACGCCAGATGGGAAGGTACCTGGAGAACATCCCCGAAGGCTTCGGCTTCTCAAGGAAGGAAGGCATCGACTCCCAGGTCGTCCAGCGCATCCTGACGAAGCTCCGCGGCTCTTCCCAGCAGCTTTCGATACTCCTTTCGCTGAACGACAAGGGCGAGCTCAAGGGCACAGTTCCTGCCGTTCTTGAGAAATTCTCCGACCTTTCGAATTTCGAAGAGTCGAAGTGTGTGCTGAAGATCAAAGCCGGGGAGCTGAAGCTCTATGATTACACGATCTAAACTGCCATTCTCCCTCACGTTTGAAACAAAGAAGGAAGGGATCATTTCCGCCAGGCGCTTCACGATAGACCCTGACCGGCTGACGGGCCATTTCCCTGCCGCCCTTGCCCTGACGGAGAATCAGGATATATTCCTCCGCTTCGAAGCGCCTGCGGGCTTCCGCTTCACCATGGACGGCCTCGACATCGTGACGCTTCCGGGGCAGGAGAGGGAATCCGAGCAGACGTACATCCTCCCCGAAGGGAAGAAGGACATCCTCCTCTTTGCCGGGCAGGACTTCCCGCTCGTCCCGGGCTACTACGTTATGACCGTCGAAGGCGCAGGCCGCGCGTGGTACGGGATCCTCGAAATCAATCCGCGCTACATGGAAAAGCAGAGCTGGCAGGAAATGAGGGATGAGCTCGTCGAGGAAATCAAGACACTCTCCTTCGATTTCATGAAGCGCAATATCCATATTTCCAGACAGCTCGAAGGGGCGCTTGGCGTCAATACGGAAATGCTGCTCCGCTTCTACACCATCCGCGACGAATCGCCCGTGGTGCTGAACGTACTGGACGAACTCGCCCGCACGGCCAATTCGCGACTGGCTCTTCGCATGAAGCATGTGAGGACGCTGGGCGACAGGCGTACCGAGCCGCACATCCGGCCCCAGCACTTCCACGACAGAGCCGGCGCACCGACGACGCCCGCCCTCTACACGGAAATGACATGGGACGTCGCAGAGAACCGCTTCGCTAAAGCGCTCCTCATGAAACTCGACCAGAATCTCTTCACCTTCATCAAGGAAATCGACGGCCACGTAGAACGCCTCGAAGACCGCCAGCGCGAAATCGCCCGCTTCTCCCGCGATCGTGAATACCGCATGGGCGTCAAAGCCCTCTCGCAGTTCATCGACTACAGGAAACGCGCGACACTCCTCAGGCAGAGCATCCGCCGCGTTACGCTTGCGCCATGGTATGAAGAAACAAAAGGCGAAATGCCCGAAACCATGCCCATGGCCGTCTTCCGCGACCCCAGATACTCCGTCCTCTACCGCCTCTACAAAAACCTTGAGAACCCGTTCTCGAGCCTTGACGTTTCCTCCTTCTACCAGTTCCAGTGGAAAAGGACCGATAAGCTCTATGAAATGTGGGGCTTCCTCCGCTTCATCAAAGCCCTCATGGCCAAAGGATGGGAACTCGAAGACGGCGTCGAGGTCCTCAAAGAAGAAGGCAAGTACCGCCTTGCCAGCCTTGAATCCGGCACAGAAATCCGCCTGAAACGGGAAAACGCAGAAATCCGCCTCGTCTACGACGGCATCGTCCCCGGAAACTCCGCCGACACCAGCCGCGACAAAGCGCCCCTCTACACCAACAACTCCCACAGGCAGCCGGACCTTAGGATGGACTACTACAAAGAAGGCCTCTACTACGGCTCCCTCGTAGCCGACTTCAAATACAGAGACGTCCTCTTCCTCTGGCAGGACGAAAACAGAAGCTACAGCATCAGGAAACAATTCAACGCCTACCGAGACATGAACACCCGCTTCTACCGCGATATGACAGAAGCTGCCTCTCTCAGAGACAGCCGCCCCGTCAAAGAAGTCTGGGCCGTCTTCCCCAAAGAAATCCCCGGAAGAAGCGACGCAGACTACAGCCTGCGGTTCATACCCCTCGCCCCGGGCCTCCCAGGCAACGAAGAACTCCCGGATCTGCTGGAGAAATATATAGAGTCGATATAGGGGATATAAAAGGAAAAGAAGAAGAAAAAGAGGCTCTTCACGGAAATTTGGGGGATGAATAATTTTTAGGTAAAGAATGG
>OGDY01003763.1_pt1 | contig 11322 bp, 9 predicted proteins | sample 1570341 | NCBI WGS metagenome assembly OGDY01 (sample SAMEA2581972, study PRJEB24529) | metagenome | biome: Human gut stool | place: China | collected 2011 | reverse complement strand
AGAAGAAGATCACCGAGTGGGAAGAGAACGCCATGACCACCGACCCCACCACCGCTGCCGCCCGTCTGGTGGGTGGTCAGATCGACGCCATGAAGACCGCTGCCGGTAACACCGCCGGTGCCATGACCGGTTTTATGGGCATGGGTATGGCAGCCGGTGCAAACGGCATGAACGCTCAGAACCTGTTCGCCATGGGACAGCAGCCCGCCGCACCCCAGCAGCCTTCTGCCGCCGACAGCTGGAAGTGCAGCTGCGGCGCTACCGTTACCGGCAAGTTCTGCCCGGAATGCGGCAGCAAAAAGCCGGAGCCGAAGCCCGCTGCTGACAGCTGGACTTGCAGCTGCGGTGCTACCGTTACCGGCAAATTCTGCCCGGAGTGCGGCAAGCCCCGCCCGGCAGCAGCAGAGGGCTGGACTTGCAGCTGCGGCGCGGTGAACAAGGGCAAGTTCTGCTCCGAGTGCGGCAAACCCAAGCCTGCTGGTACCCCCAAGTATAAGTGCGACAAGTGCGGCTGGGAGCCGGCAGACCCCGCTCACCCGCCCAAGTTCTGCCCGGAGTGCGGCGACCCCTTTGACGAAAACGACCGCAGCTGAACCCGGCACACAATAACCGATCACACTGCGGGGCAGGGAAGGAGCCTCTGCTTCGCAGATCATAGGAGGAAACACTATGGCAGGAATGCTGGAATATAAGTGCCCCTGCTGCGATGGTGCCATCCGGTTCGACAGCACCACCCAGAAGATGAAATGCCCCTACTGCGACACCGAGTTTGAGGTGGACGCGCTGAAGGGCTACGATGAGGATCTGAAAGACCAAAAGCCCAGCAAGATGAACTGGGCCACCCCCGGCGGCAGCTGGGCAGAGGGCGAGACCGCCGGTCTGCATACTTATGTCTGCAAGAGCTGCGGCGGCGAGATCGTGGGCGACGACACCATGGCCGCCTCGGCCTGCCCTTTCTGCGGCAACCCCATCGTCCTCACCGGACAGTTTGCCGGAGACCTGCGCCCCGACCTCATCATCCCCTTCAAGCTGGATAAAAAAGCAGCGAAGGAAAAGCTGCAGGAGCACCTCAAGGGCAAGACCCTGCTGCCCAAGGTGTTCCGCAGCCAGAACCACATCGACGAGATCAAGGGCGTGTATGTGCCCTTCTGGCTCTTTGACAGCGACGCCGACGCTCAGCTGCGGTTCACCGCCACCCGGACCCGCTGCTGGTCGGACAGCAAATACGACTATACCGAGACCAATTACTACTCCGTCCGGCGGGATGGTACGCTGGGATTTGACGCAGTGCCGGTGGACGGCTCGTCCAAGATCGAGGACGACCTGATGGAGTCCATCGAGCCTTTTGCCATGCAGGATGCCATCCCCTTCCAGACCGCCTATCTGGCCGGCTATGTGGCGGACAAATACGATGTGAACGCCGAGGACAGCATCGAGCGGGCCAATAAGCGCATCCGCCGCTCTACTGAGGAGACGTTCCAGCAGACCGTTACCGGCTACGATTCGGTCAAGGTGGAAAACAGCAGCATCCAGCTGCACGGCGGCAAGGCAAAGTACGCTCTGTTCCCGGTCTGGCTGCTGAGCACCAGCTGGCGGGGCGAAAACTACCTGTTTGCCATGAATGGTCAGAGCGGCAAATTCGTGGGTGACCTGCCCGTGGACAAGGGCGCTGCCCGCAAGTGGATGCTGGGCCTTACGGCTGCCCTTTCCGCCGCGTCCTACGGCGTGATGTGGCTGCTGTGGCTGGCACGGATCCTGTAAAGGAGGGACGAACGATGAAAAAGACTTCCAACCGACTGCACTCCCTCTTTGCGGCGCTGGCAGCACTGATTCTTGCGGCGGCGCTGGCTGTTCCGGCCTTTGCGGTGGAGGGCGGCTTTGCCGACCTGTACTACCGCATGTTCGACGACGCTGAGGTGCTGACCGAGGACGAGGACAACGAGCTGGAGAACGCACTGGAAGAGCTGAGCCTGCGCCAGAGTTTCGATGTGACCATTGCCACCATCGAGTCGATGGAAAGCGTTGGTGCCGACAGCATGGAGCAGTTTGCCGATGATCTATATGACTACTGCCAGTACGGCTACGGCCCCGATATGGACGGCGTGCTGCTGCTGGTGAGCGTAGGCGACCGCAAATGGCACATCTCCACCTGCGGTTACGGCATCACCGCCTTTACGGATGCCGGCATCCAGTACCTTGGCAAGCAGATGACCCCCTTCATGGCCGATGGAGACTACGCCGGTGCCTTCCGCACCTTTGTCCAATGGTCGGATACCTACATTGACGCTGCCCGGGCGGGCCACCCCTATGACGTGAATAGCCTGCCCCGGGAGCCGCTGTCTCTCATGTACCTGTTCCTTGCGCTGGGCATCGGCCTTGTGCTGGCATGGGTCGTCGTCCATGTGATGAAAAGCCAGCTGCGCAGCGTGGCGTTCCAGGAGAATGCCGCCAGCTATGTGCGGGAGGGCAGCATGAATCTGACCAACAGCCGGGAGCTGTTCCTGTACCGGAATGTGCAACGCACGAAGCATGTAGAGGAAAAGGACTCCGACAGCTCCGGCGGCAGCTCCACCCACACCTCTTCCAGCGGCACCACCCACGGCGGTGGAGGCGGCTCGTTCTGAAAGGAGTATGTTTATGAACCCTTATCTCTCGGAAAAAGCCAGCGGCGAGATTCCCCGTGTCCTCAAATGGCTGCGGAACGCGGGGCTTGCCTTCTGCGTGTTCTGCTCTGTCGGCGGGCTGTATACCCTCTGCCTGGACCTGCAGGTCAAGGACACCTCCCACGTTGTCGGGTATGTGTTCTGGATCGTGGTGGGCGCAGTGCCCCTTGTTCTGTTCGCACGCAACGAAAAACGCCGCTACCATGCAAGAACCATCGCCCGCAGGGTGGAGAGCTACTCCGGGCCGGAGGTGCCCCTGCGGTGGCTATGCAACAGCGTTGGCATGGACACAAAGGACCTTGCATGGTATTTTGAAAACGGTTATTTTGTAAACCTCAGTCTGGATCTGAACCAGAAGATCGTCCGCAGGCGGACTGTGCCCCGCCATGACCCGAACCGGAGCTGAACCCTTTACAGCTGAAACAGAAAGGAGTATTTTCATGGGACTTTTTGATAAGATGAAGCAGGCCGCCGCAAATGTTTCCGGCAACCAGACCGTCACCTTTACCTTTCAGGCTCTGCCGGAAAGCCTTGCCCAGATGCAGGCACTGCCGGAGGCCAGTCTGGACACCCCCTTTAAGACCGCAGCCCTCACCGTCTGCGCACTGTGCGCCTACGGTGCCGATAAAAACATCGGGCTGGAGATGCTCAACTGGCTGCGCGGCCCCCGCCCGCTGAACGGGCAGGAGATTTCCTTCCTGAACGACCGCTTCCGGGACGGCAAGAGCTATATCCCGTTCTCCTACTTTGTGGGTGCATCGCCGGAAAACGGCTATACCCCCCGCCAGCCTTTCACCCTGCTGGTGGGCAGCAATCACACCTCCAACGTGGAGGAAGGCTATTGCAAGCTGTTCATCCCCTGCGGCGGTGCCGACAGCCCCCGCCCCATCACCCTGCGCCGCAAGGGCGACGGGCAGTGGTTCTTGTGGGAGCAGTACCTGATGACCGGCATCCGCATTCCGGCGTCTGCCGACCCGTGGGCATAAAACAAAGGGGCTGACATGAAAGCCATGAAAACTTTTGCAGCACTGCTTGCACTGGCTTTCAGTCTGGCAGGGTGCGGCGCGGTGGACGGAAGCCCCGTCCGCCCCGCCCCCGGCAGCGCCGGGCAGGGCAGCAGCACAGCGGCTTCCGGTGCTGATTCCGCTGAGCCGGAGCAGCTTGCCGCAATGCGGCAGCTGGCCGGGGAAAACGGAGACCTTGCCGGGGTGTTCTATCTGGGCAGCGTTCCGGAACGCACCACCGATGTGCATGCCGTGCTGGACAGCTTACCGGAACAGCCGTGGCAGTTTGTTGCGGACATTCCGGCAGACCGCTGGGTCGCAGCGCCGGGCGGCGGGCGGGAGCTGTACTGCATCTTTGCCGTGCGCAGGGAGGATACACTTTTTGTCTATGAAAAGCAGGACCCTGCGTATCCCGCGCAGCTGGGAAAAGAACTTTACGGCAGGCAGGGCGGCCAGCCCATTCTGCTGCTGTGCAACGGCAGCAGGGAGGACACCGACACCATGGTAACGGTCTATTGCAGCACCGGACGCCCGCTGGACTGGAACCCGCAGCTTTCCGCCGAGACCAGCCGCCCTGTGCCGGTGGAGGGCGTAGACGATTTTTCCCAACACCCAACGCCCGGCGCTGCCCCCTGAGGTGCGCCCCGGCAGGGCATGAGAAAGGAGAACCTATGAAAAAGATCAAACTTTTGGCAGCCCTGCTGGCGCTGACCATCGGCCTTGCAGGCTGCGGCGGGTCGTCCAAAGGCAGCAGCGCGTCCAGCTCCAAGCCCGAAAAAATGCTGGACGGAGACAACATGATCGCATCGTCCTCCGCCAAACAGGAGTACACCGAGCCGGAGGACGTGACCTACATGCGCCTTCTGGCAGGGGAGGACGAATACCGCGCCTGTGTGCTGTATCTGGGCGGCTCCTATGAGGTGACCACCGATGTGCAGAAGGTGCTGGACAGCCAGCCGGACTTACGCCAGCTGTGGAGCTTCGTCTATGACATCCCGCAGGATCACTGGGTCGTGGCACCGGATGGCGGGTGCGATTTGTACTGCATCTTCCCGCAGGACCCGGATGCCACCCTGTTCGTCTACGAGACGAGCCTGACAGACGATGCCGAAAACCCGCTCCAGCGCGGCAAACAGCTTTATTACAGCGAGGACGGCCAGCCCATCCTGCTGCTGTGCAACATCAGCGATATCGCTCCCAACACCGAGGTGGAACTGTACCCCACCGCCGGCGAAGAGCTGGTATTCAGCCCCTCCCTTTCCGGCGAGAACGGCCATGTGGTGGAAGCCGAGGGCGTGTGCGATTTTACCATCTACCCGGAAGGGGACGACTGGGAGACCGACACCAGCCCATGGTCGCTGGAAGGCAACTGGCTGGAGACCGGCCGCGACACCGACGAGGGCTATTTTGACACCGACCCCGCAGACGCCGACCGGATGTGCTTTTTGCCCACCGATGCCGACACCGAGGGCAGCCAGCTGCCCCTGACCGCCAGCTACATCACTCCCTACCCGGAGCTGAACGTGGAGGAAGCCGACCTGTTCTATCAGGAGGGCACCCCGGAGGTACCCTTCCGCTCCAATCAGGAGTGGTACGCCACCTTTACCGGGGAGGACGGCTCCCGCTACGCCGTCACGCTGGAGGACGAGGACACCCTTGCCTTGAAGTTCTATCTGGACGGCGGGGAGAGCTACCTGAGCCTTGTCAACACGGTCTACTTTGCACGGCAGGAGGCCATGGGCTGACCGCCGCCGACCCACACCGGGAGGAATGCACCATGAAACACACCAAAAAGATCACCATCCTCCACTCCAACGACCTGCACGGAGACTTTCTGGCAGAGCAGGTGGACGAAAAACTGGTGGGCGGCGTTTCCATGCTGTCCGGCTACATCGAAAAGGTGCGGGCAGAACAGCCCAACACCATCTACGTCATTGCAGGGGATATGTTCCGGGGCTCGGTCATTGATTCCGAATACAAGGGGCTTTCCACCATCGAGATCATGAACGCCCTTGCCCCGGACGTGGTCACCATCGGCAACCACGAGGTGGACTACGGCATCGCGCATCTGCTGTTCATCGAAAAATGCGCGCGCTTTCCCATCATCAACGCAAACCTCTACATCAAAAACACCCCCACACGGCTGTTCACCCCCTACAAGATCCTGCGGATGGACGGCATGAACATCCTGTTCATCGGCATCATCACGCAGGACGTGATCAACCAGACCAAGTCCGAATCTCTGGTAGGCTCCTTTGTGGACACCGCCGCAGCCGCCGCCGAGGTGGGCAAGATCTGCAACGCCCACAACAGCATCGATATTGATTTTACCGTGCTGCTGACCCACATCGGCTTTGAGGAGGACCGCCATCTGGCGCGCCAGCTGGACCCGGCGTGGGGAGTGGATCTGATCATCGGCGGGCACAGCCACACCCTGCCGGAGCACGCGGTGGAGGAAAACGGCGTGGTCATTGCGCAGGCGGGCACCGGCACCGACCAGATCGGGCGCTTTGACATCGTGGTGGACACGGACAACAACTGCATCGATTCCTACACATGGCGCACCGTGCCCATCTGCGCCGAGACCTGCCCCCGCAGCCCAGCCATGGAGCAGGTGCTGCACCGCTTCACCAGTCAGGTGGACGAAAAGTACAGCCACATCGTAGGGCGCTTCCGCCGGGAGCTTACCCACCCCCAGCGCACGCAGGAGACCGAGCTTGGCAACCTGTTTGCCGATATCTTTACCCGCAGCCTTGGGGTGGATGTGATGCTGATCGGCTCCGGCAGCATCCGGGCCGAAAAGCTGGGCCCCATCGTTACCTACGGCGACCTTATCGAGGGCTTCCCCTACGATGACGGCGTATTCATGTTCAAGGTGACCGGCCAGCAGCTGCGCCAGATGCTCCATTACATGCTGCGGGAGGAAGCCTACACCGGTCATACGGAGTTCTACCAGCTGCCCTCCACCCTGCGCCTGCGGTACGACCGCCGCAAGGGCGATTTTGATTACTTTACCTACTGCGGCAGGGAGGTGGGCAAGGAGATCGGCGATGACGCCCTGTTCACCGTGGGCTTGCAGAACTACCACTTTAAAAACATCGAAAGCTTTTTCAACATCTCCTACGACACCCTTTGCAAGCTCCAGAAGCCCCGCAGCGTGGCAACCTCCTGTCAGGATATTCTGATGGAGTATTTCCGGGAGCACGAGATGCTGGACGCGGTGGTGGACGGACGAATGACCATCCTGCCCCCCACGGCCAAGGAAGGAGACTGACCCATGGGCACAGAAAGGAGGGAACGACCCATGCGCACCTTCTCGCTGGTGCTGCTGGGGTTGGCGGTGGGGGCGGCACTGCTCAGCCGTAGCCCCAGCCGCCCCGCCCCAACACCCCCGGAGCCTGCGGCCTCCGCCCCGGCGCTGGCTGACCTTGAAACGTTGGAGTTCTGGGAGCAGGGCAGCTATATCCAGCCCATCTCCCGCACCTGCCTCACACGCACCCCCGAGGGCACCCGGGTGGAGCTGGAGCTGTACCACGAAGAAGTGTACCAAGAGCAGGCCGGGCCGGAGCTTCTGGAACAGGCCAAGGCCATTCTGGAAGAGTACGGCGTGGGCGGCTGGGCGGGCTTCTCCGGCCACGACCCCAACGTGCTGGACGGCAGCAGCTTCCGGCTGGAAGCCACTCTTGCCGACGGCACCCGCATCGAAGCCCACGGGGAAAACAGGTTTCCCCCAAACTACCGGGACGTGATGAGCGCTCTGGACGACCTCACCGCCGCCGCCCAGAAAAACGCCCTGCAGCAATACACCCCATAACAGAAAGGAGCACCCCATGAAACAGCGATTCTCAAAACGAACGCGTCTTGTCAGCGCCTTGTTGACGCTGGCCATGGTATTCACCTTCCTGCCCTTCAGCGCCTTTGCGGCAAACACGGCGAGCACAGGAATTGCTTTTGATTCGCTGGATTTTGCACTTAAGTTCCCGGATGCGGTATTTCGGAGCTTTCTCATAGATTATTGTGACACAAACAACGATGGCAAGCTCGATGTGGATATCAAGAGTATGACGATTCCAGCCAGTTATGCAATCAAAAGGCTTAAGGGAATCGAGTTCTTTGAAGATCTCGAAAAGCTGGATTGCCACGGTATTGGCTTGACAGAACTTAATGTTGGCAAAAATTTCAAACTGGAGGAGCTGGATTGTTCCGATAATCAACTGAAAGAGTCTTATCCTATTCTTTCAAGCGGACTGAAAAAACTGAATTGCTCCAATAATAAACTGACCTACATGAATCTGGGCAGTCTCTATGGGCTGAATCTTGAAGAGGCGAATTGCTCCAATAACGAAATAAGGAATATCGTAATGGATAGCGTGGGGGAACTGGTCAAATTTGATTGTTCGAACAACGACCTGATGACGCTGGATGTCAGCCAATGCTCCAAGCTGCAACAGTTGAATTGCGCCGGAAATCAATTGATGGAGTTGAATGTCAGTAACCAGACTCAGCTGACAGAGCTGGATTGTCACAATAATAAATTGACAGAACTGAACGTGAAACAGAATGGCGGCTTGATATCTTTGATATGCAATGATAATCAGCTGACAACGCTGGACCTGAGCCAAAATCACAGTTTGAGTCATCTGAATTGTGCAAGGAATCGGTTGGCTTGTGTAGACGTTACTGGAATCAGCGGCGGTACGATAACGGCTGATGGCAACAGGTGCCCCATTGCAGTCCGTACAGACGGAACGTTTGACCTGAACACTCTGTCCGGCTTTGACGTGAGCAGGGCAACCAACTGGTACGGCGGCACTGTTTCTGGCACGATTCTGACAGTGAAAGATGGCAGGGATGAGGTGAGCTACCAATACAATTGCGGCAATGGAGTAAACCCCACATTCATCTTTGAAACCAGTCTGCCCATCAATGAGAAAAATTTCCCTGACCCTAACTTTAGAAATTACATCAAAACCTACAAAGCAGGTGGCAGAGATGTCCTCACGGTGGAAGAACGAAGCAAAGTCAAAATAATCAATATCAATAAAAAGGATATCAGTGACTTAAAAGGCATTGAGGCGTTCCCTAACCTGACCGAATTGGATTGCGGAAACAATTCTATCCAGAAATTAGACCTGAGACAGAATCCAATGCTGATAACGTTGAAATGCAATAAGAATCAACTGACCCAGCTGGACCTGAGCAAGAACCCGGATATCGACGATCTGAATTGTTCCGAGAACCAGTTGGAACAACTGGATGTATCGCATCTGAAAGATTTGGTGACTCTCAATTGCTCGCACAACGATCTGGAGCAACTGGATGTCAGAAATAGTAAATTTCTGGAAACACTTTACTGTTCCTGGAATCGGTTGACAGAGCTGGACGCAGATGTGACCCATAAGTCCCGTCTGGTAAGTGTAGAATGCCAAAACAACCAGCTGACATCGCTGATTCTGGGCCAAAATAAACTGCTGAAGAAACTGAATTGTGCCAACAACCAGCTGACTCAGTTAAACCTGAACAATATGATTTCCTTAAAGGATCTGAACTGTTTCAACAACCAGCTGACCGTGCTGGATGTCAGCGATAGTCCAGAATTGACTAAATTGTGGCTTGGGGATAACCATCTCACCAGCCTGAATTTGGACAACAACCCGAATCTCAATTTCACTTACACGGATATTTACAGCGGTGAAAATGTTTACACCGTTACCCTGAACCCTGACCGTACGTTTGACCTGCGAAATCTGCCCGGGAACTTTGATATAAACCGGGTTACAGGATGGGAGCATGGCAAAGCCAACGGGAACATTCTGACAGTCGATGAAGGCACAAACGTAGTGTACTACGCTTATAAGTGCAGAAGCGATATATTGGAAGTAAGTTTCAAACTGGATGTGACCGGCACCGGCGGCACCGTTCCCCCGGTAACGCCTCCGGAACCCCCGGTGACGCCTTCGGACCCCCCGGTGACGCCTCCCTCCGGCGGCGGTGACGGCGGCGGTGCGGTCGTCATCGTGGCGGCGGCTGGCGCAGCGGTGGCTGGCGTTGTGGGCTACGGCGTGTACAACTATGTTTCCGGCCAGAAGCTGCAAGCCCTGCTGCCGGAAGGCGTGGCTGCACCCGAGAACCGCGCCCAGACCGCGCTGCTGCTGTGGAACACCGCAGGCCGTCCCGAGCCTGCCGAGGCCCCGGCCTTTGCAGACGTGGCAGACCCGGATACCGCCAAGGCAGCCCAGTGGTGCGTGGAGCAGGGCCTGATGAAGCGCCGCCTGAACGGCAAATTTGCCCCGGGCAGCAGCATCCCGGCCTATCAGGTGCTGAACGCCTACCGCAAGCTGGCAGGAGGCTGACAACCGAAGGATCATTTTGCCCCCTGCCGGGCAATGACCACTTTTTGAAAAAGGGTACCCTTTTTTCGGGGGAAGCGTCAGCTTCTCCCGAATGGGGCCCTGAAAAAATTTTACCACAGAAAGGAGCACCCCGTGAAACAGCGATTCTCAAAACGAACGCGCCTTGTCAGCGCCTTGTTGACGCTGGCAATGGTGTTCACCTTTTTGCCCTTCAGCGCCTTTGCGGCTACGGATAGTTACGGCCCCGTCTATATCACTGATGCTAATGTCCCGGACAAAACGTTCCGGGAATATCTCCTCAAACAGTTTGACAAAGATGGTAACGGTGTTCTGACACCGGCAGAGCGGTACGCAGTCACTGAGATCGATGTCGAGAATAAGTACATCAGTAACCTGTCTGGCCTTCAGTTTTTTCCAAACCTGAAGGTATTGAACTGCAGCCATAACCGGCTGACGAAACTGGATGTGAGCAAGAATACGGTGTTGCAGGAACTGGTTTGTTGGGAAAACCAGCTGACCAGTCTGGATGTAAGTCAAAATACGGCATTGCAGGAGCTGGCTTGTTTTGAAAACCAACTGACCAGTCTGGATGTAAGTCAGAATCCAGCATTGCAGAAGCTGAATTGCGGCCACAACCGGCTGACCAGTCTGGATGTGAGCAAGAATACGGAATTGACGTATCTGAAGTGCAACTATAACCGGCTGACGGAGCTGGATGTGAGCAAGAATACGGAATTGACGTATCTGGATTGCGGCTATAACCGGCTGACAGAGCTGGATGTGAGCCAGAACACCAAACTGACCGCGCTGTATTTCGTCTCCAATAAGATCACATCGCTGCAGGCAGACAACTGCACAAATCTTACGGTAATCTTCACCGGCAGCAACAAATATAAGGTTGAGGTCTACAAAAAGACCCGTATCTTAGACCCCAGCATCCTGCCCGGAAACTTTGATATAAGCCGGGTCAGAAACCTGAAGGGTGCCACCCAAAACGCTGACGGCACCCTGACGGTGCAAGAAGGCGGCGGAAAGGTGACCTACGAGTACCGCTGCGTTGGAGAAATCTACAAACCCTTTACCCTGAATGTTACCGAGACCGATGACCCCAATGCCGGTATCGTGCCCCCGGTAACGCCTCCCTCCGGCGGCGATACCCCGGGCGGCTCTACTGGTGGTGAAACTGGCGGCGGCTCTACTGGCGGCAGCACCCCCGGCGGCCCCACGGGTGGTGAAACGGGTGGCGGCTCCCCGGGTGGCGGCTCTACTGGCGGCGGTGACGGCGGCGGTGCGGTCGTCATC
>OGDY01003760.1_pt1 | contig 11324 bp, 6 predicted proteins | sample 1570341 | NCBI WGS metagenome assembly OGDY01 (sample SAMEA2581972, study PRJEB24529) | metagenome | biome: Human gut stool | place: China | collected 2011 | reverse complement strand
CTCCTTCGGGAGCCGAGCTGGAACTCTAAGTAAATATGTTATATTAAATTGTTGGGATAGATTACCACAAAAATCGAGCCATGTCAACAAAAAGTTTTGAAAACACGCCACTTTCGGCAGTGTGCAAGAAAACGCGCTGAAAACTTTGGCAAAAAGATAGAGAACAAGGTAGCCTATCCTGTTTAATATGGTGTTGTGAACTCGAAAATCATCTAGGTTATGAAATAACCGCCAGTTTCAAGTCAAAGTTGAAAGCTGACGGTCTGGTTTACAAAATGGCTTTGAAATTTGGAAAGCCCCCTAGGAGTCTCCGTAGCGTAAGCCAACAATTCGTCAGCATATAAACGGCATTACGTTTTGCGGAATGTTTATTGGAAACACCTAAACCCGTAAACTGCATCCGTTAGATGAAGCCTGCACTAGCATACTGTCGCATAACTGTCGCTTGCAATTATATAGAAGTCAGCATTGGTTTTTCTATATTATTAGCTTTTCAGTCCATTTCGTTTTTCATCGGTAAACCACAACTTCCAAATCATAGCGTTAATGTTGATTTTCTGGCTCTCATGGGTTAAAATGAACTTAATTAGCAAATGCTCAAACCCATCCACTGAAAAAGAGGTGACTTTCATTGAGTTTTGAAGCAGATGACAAACACGTCTACGACCTTTTCACCAAGCGTTGTTATGGAACGCCCCGAAACCAGCGACAGTATGTATGGAACAAAAGAAACTGGCAAGAGTTATTTGATGATGTCTTGCTCGTTGCTACCGGAAAAGAAGCAACCCACTTCATCGGAAGTATCGTTCTTTACAAAGAGAACGACCGCAAAAACGGCATCTCATATTTTACAATTGTAGATGGTCAACAACGAATTATTTCCCTAACAATTTTTCTTGCAAGTGTAGCCTTTTGCCTTCATTGCTATGAATTTGACGACGAATTTCGAGGAACAAAGCAGTATTTGTTCACTCGTGACGATTTAAATCAGGAAGCCATGGTCATCAAGTCTGAGCAATATATTGCACTGGAGCGAATTATTACCGGGCTCTTTTCAATTTCTCCAAATATGGCAAAGTGTTTTGAAACCGTAGCACTTGTAAAGCAGTTTTCTCGAAACAACAAGAATCTCGCAGCTGCCTTTGTGTTTTTCATAAACAGCATTTATAAACAAATTGAAGAATCCACTCTTTCCCCAATTCAGGTCCTACTCAGTTTACGAACCGCCATAACGGACAATCTGCTATATGTTGATATTACCGCATCTTCCGAGGAAGATGCGTACACGATATTTGAAATTCTAAACGCTCGCGGCTCAGCATTGGAAGGACATGAACTATTAAAGAACTTTATTCTAAGAGGCATTAGACCCGATGGAGATGTCGACACTGCGAAAACCACTTGGTCGGAGATCGAATCGCTTTTAGGTAACAACATCGAACGCTTTGTAAAACATTATGCAACCCACAAATATAGAACCTCTGTTCAGGAAGGTATCAGCGATTATAAACTCATTCGTGATTCCAACAAAGGCATTCCAACTGTTCCGCTTCTTGACGATATTTATCAGAAGTCCATCTACTACAACCGCCTTCTTTCTCCTTCTCAATCTGAGGAATCTGCAAACTGTTCGAATGTTGAATTTAAAGTATATGCTTTTTTCAAAAAGCATCGGCAAGAACAAATTCGTCCTATCCTTTTAAGTCTAATTCATCAATATGAACTCGGTCACCTCAGCCAAGAGAAGTACGAGGAGACCCTTCTGTTTCTCTATGATTTTTTCATCTGCTATACCATTATTGGACAAGAAAATTCGAACAAAATAACAAATGCGATTTACAAAAATTCCAGTATTCTCGAAAACCACTACTCCGACTCCGCATTGGAATGCTTTATCTCAGAGTTAAAGAATAAACTTCCCAGCAAAGAAGTCTTTCTCAAAGCATTCTCCAATTTAGGGTGGTCACATCACGCTGGGTATTACGACGATGACCGAAACAAGGAACGTGTGCAAGTTGTTTTGGAAGTCCTTGAACGATACAAATGTGCCAGTAAGCAGTGTGCTGCCTTCACGATCGAGCATATCTTGGATGATACAAATTCCCCTGAAAATGGCATTATTGGGAATTTGATTCCTCTTGAAGACAGCCTAAATTCACGGTGCAATGGAAAAGATTTCGCCAGCAAACTTAAAATTTATGAAACATCAATGTTTCAAACCGCACGGAATATCGCTCAGCGATATGCTGGAAAGTCCACGATTGATATAAATGAGCGGACGAATATCATGGCATTGGACTTCTACGATCATATCTTGAAATCCAGTATCTGTTCGACTCAAAAGAACACCGATGATATAAAGATGCGTAAGCAAAGTCTCGAAAACAAGTCCACCATCAAAAAAACCATTGGAAACATGATGAAAAAAGCCAATCATTCCACACCTGAAAACGATTTGCCGGACGTTCAACAGCTTTCATTTTTGTAACAGGCATAGCACAAAAAGGCGGCCATCTGCACCCATGCAGACAGCCGCCTTTGGTTTTATGCCGTATTCTATTTCTCAGTCTCTGAAAATCTTATCCAGTTCCCTTTCCATGGTGCCCGCCTTGGCAAATTCCAGCGTATCCGCCTGACGGATATGGTGGGCGGTGATGCCGTTACCCTTTGCAAAGCCCAGAATGTAGCTGATGGCAATGCGGTAGATGATCTCGGTCGGGGCAAGCCCATAGACCTGCTTGGCAAAGATATGTTCCAGCCGGGCGTTATCGTCCGGGAAGATTTGCCGCATCTTCTCGCTGCGGTAGAGGCGCTTGACGATTTCCGTAATGTACAGGCCGGACTTCATGTAGGGGTCCAGGAAGGTCTTGCCGGGGTCATCGAAGCAGCCGGGGTTTTCCTGCTCCAGCAGGTCCACCATCTTTTTCACCACCCACTTGGGGGTAAAGATCTGGTTGGTTTTCTGGGGCGGGATGTAATCGAAGATATCCTCGGTGCGGCTCTCGTCAAAGTAATCCGCCAGCTTGACCTTCAGGTTCAGGAATTCCTTCACCGAATCGTCAAACACCACCGGGTCGAACAGGTGGCCTGCAAAGTGCTCCTCCTGTCCGGTGGCTTGGTGGATGTACGGCCCGCCGTCCCGCAAAAAGCGGAACTGTTCCAGCGTGATGCTGGTGACCTCCTGAAAGACCTTGTCCGGGATGATCTGGTCAAAATTTGCCAGTGTCACGGTCTCGTCGCCGTAGGCCATGAGGAAGGACGGGATGGTGCGGGAGAAGCCCCGCAGATGGTCACGGACGGTGTCCTCGTAGCCCTTTTTCTCCTGCTCCTTCTGGTTGGTCTCCACGGTGCGCACGATGGTCTGCTGCATTTCCTGCGCCGTCTGCTGGATGGTGGATTGCAGGGTTTCCATCAGGGCGGCGGTGCTCTGCTGCTGCTTTGCGTCAAACTCCCGGTTCACCTGCTGGCGCTGCTGGGCGGTGGTGCAGCTTTGCAGCTGCTGGGTGCGCTGGGTCTCCAGCTGGCTCTGGTCGATGCGGTAGTTGTCCACCACCTTGTTCACCGCCACGTCCATCTTGGCTTTGGCGGTGCTCTCAAACCGCTTCTGGTCGGACAGCTTCAGGTCCCGACCATACTCCTGCTTTGCCTGCTCCACCATAGGGGTGATGATCTCCTTGGTGATGCTCTTTTTCAGGGGTTCCAGATGCTCTTCTTTGGCAGGAGCCGGGGCATCGGTCAGGTCTTGCAGGGCGGTGTCCAGTGCCGGGGTGCTTTCGTAGATCTTCTCCCCGAACACATCCGCTGCCTTGCCGATGACGTAGCCCTCGTCCAAATCCACCTCGCCCTTGTCGTTCAGGGAGAGGTCTGCGCCGGTGTCCGGGGTGATCTGGATGGGCTTTGCCTTTGCCTCGCTGATGGGCTGGAAGTTTTGCAGAATGTCCAGCACCTCCTGCGGGGCACTGAACACGTTGGAAATGTTCTGGAACAGGAAGTTGCTCTGGAAACCCATCCGCACCACTTCCTTGGACTTGATCTTCCGGGGGATGCTGAGGACTTTTTCTGCATCCAGCGGGATCATCTCCCCTTCCTCGTCCTCGCCGATGACCGGGAAGAAGTTGAGCAGATTCTGGATGTGCGCCTTGCGCTCCTCGGTGTCGCCCTTGCCGCTGGCGGTGTCCTGTGAAAGGTCGTTGGCGAACCGCTCGTAGATCAGCAGGGTGCGGGCGGGGTCAAAATCGAACACATAGGCGTTCTCTTTGCGGCGGAAGGTGCCGTTTTCGTGGAAAAGGCAGGGGTTCTGGGCACGGAACGCCGCCTGCATATACAGCGCCGGGCTTTTCAGGTTGGAGAGCATCAGCACCGCCGACCACTCCGGGATGGTGACACCGGTGGTGAGCTGCCCCACCGACAGGGTGATGGTCTTTTCGTGGTGGGCGATGGCGGCTTTTACCCGGTCAAAGCTCTTCTGGTTCTCGTCCGTGTCGTCCAGCTTGCCGTCACCGGCGGCTAGGATCACCTCATAGTCCCGGAATACCGGGTGCGCCTGCAGCTTTTTCGCCAGCGCTCTGGCGCTGTCCACCCGGTTCAGCAGCCAGAAGGTGTGCTTCAGTTCGGCACGCAGTTCCGGGGTGGAAAACGGAAATTTGTTCTGGGTGGTCATGGCATCCAGAAAGCGGTCTACCTCGGCGTCGTGCTCAAAGCTGCCGCTGGGCTTTACCTTAAAGAACTCGTTCAGGTCAAAGGCAAATTCCTGCGTTTCGCCGTCGATCTCCACGCCCTGCTGGATCTCGTCCCGGATGATCTCGGACATCTGGTAGGTGTAGAGGTTGAGCATGGGGAGGTTTGCGTAGGGGTTCTGCTGCCCCGGTGCGCCCTGCCAGTTCCGCTTGGCGGCCTGCTCGTCGGCGTAGGTCCAGTTGAAGATGGCATCCCCGGCAAACTTATCGTTCGCCAGTGCCTTGAAGGGCGTGCCGGACAGGTGCAGCGTGAAGCGGCGGTGGATGCGGTCAAAGGCAAGGTCGGTCTTGTAGGTATCCACGCCCTCGTGGGCTTCGTCGATGACCAGCACATCCCAGTTCAGCTCGGTCAGGTGGCGCAGCTTGTCGTACTCGCCGCCGAAATACTTCGAGCCTTTCATGTCCTGCAGGCTGACGAACTCAATGCGCTTATACAGTTCCTCGCCCTGTGCGGCGGCATCCAGATAGCCCTGCTCGTCCAGCACATGGGGCTGCCCGGCAAGGGCATCCACATGGCTGACGAACAGATAGCCGGACTCCCTGCCCAGAAAGCGCACATAGTCGCTGTACCAGCTATTGGCGATGGCTGGGCGGTTGGTGACGATAAGCACCGTCTGTGCATCGACCTGCTTGCAGAAGTCGTAGACGGAAAGGGTCTTGCCAAAGCGGGGCTTGGCGTTCCAGAGGTATTCCCCGCCGGGGTGGCTCTGGTAATAGATTTTGGTGTCGCGGACAGCCCTTGCCTGCTCCTCCCGCAGGGTGTAGGCGATGGCGGCATCCAGTTGCACCCTGCCCCGGTTCATGCGGAAATCCTGAAAATACCGCCGGGACTGCTGCCCATCCAGATGGAACCACTCGTTTTTGCGGTCGTTCTCCACGTTCAGCTTGCGGAGGTAGGCGTGGAAATCGTGGTCGGTGAACACCTCGCCGCTGCCGTCATCGTAGACGGCATTGCCCCGCCACTCCTCATGGTACAGCACATCGGCGGTGTGGGTCTGCTGTTTCAGGCGTTTGTCCACCGACTGCTCGGTGTAGCCGATCTTCGTCCAGCCGTTGTGCCGGGCAATTTCCGGGGTGGTATAGGCGTAGATCATGGGCACTACCTGCCGGGCAGTGTGCAGGGTTATACCAGCCATTATGCCATCTCCTTTATCATTCCTTGAATATAGTTTACCTCTTCACTAGACAAACCATATTTTTCAAACAGTTGTTTGTCTGTCCATTTTCTTGTAAAATCCTGACAAGGAACAAATGCAAATGACGCTTTGCTTAACTGCTGCGTCATTGCAATTTGTAAGATAAGAAATCGAACAAATTGCGTCTTTAAGTAATCCATATAGTTGGTTGCTTCTTCTTTTGAATCAAATGCTCCTGCCACAAGATACGTTTCGGAACATATTTCTCCCGGCTTCAAAAGTTCCATCGTCGAAAGGACACGGTACTTTCCATCCTTGGCTGGTTGTCCTGCGTGTTCTGCCGTAAGACGAGAAATGATAATTTTCCATTGGTCAATCATTTCTGTTCCAACCCTTATTTCGGTTCTTTTATATGGGCCACGTCCTCCATTGTATCGTAGTATAACATCACCGGTTTTCATTGGCTTTGCTGTTGTTGCAAGTCCAAATGGTTTTCTGCTGGAAACCACTTTATCCAGTGTTAATTCTCCATCTTCTTTTACTTTTTTGACTATTTCGGATGCAACCGGATAGCGAATAAATGTTTGAAACTCATTCAAATCTCTGTATGCTGTTGTAGCTTTTCCATTACGATAGTTTGTATACTTGCACTTACCGTTATATGCTCCTTTCCAGACAAAGTAGCAAACGCCACCTGCAACATCTACATTCGGAAAAACATCTAGCGAATTAGAATAATCAACCAATGTTGAAATATGTCTATCTCCTAGCATTTCCTCTCTGAACTTATCCAGTCCTTTACCGCCGGAGTACCATTTTGCAGGAATAATCAAGCAAATTGCGCCGGGATGTGTAGTCTTGATTGCTTCGATAAAACGATTATAGATAGGCGTTGCACTTACGCCGGCACCGCCATCACTTATCTGATACGGCGGATTTCCGATGACATAATCAAACTTCATGCTGGTACTCCCTTCCTGAATGGTTTCAAAGTTCTGGGTCGTTCCATGGCTGCCCTTGCGCCAGTTTTTCACTTTGCAGGATACCGTGGGCGGCCGCGGCTCTGCCGCCCCGAACATGGAAAAGAGGTCAAGCTGTTCTGTCTCCGGCTGGGGCTTGCCACCGGGCACAGAGAGGTGCAGACCGTCCATTTGCCACAAGTTCCAGCTGATGATGTTGGCGATAGGCTGTAACTCTTCTTTTGTGGGTTTGCGCTGCCAGCGGGCTTGCAGATGCTCTGCATAGGTCAGCAGCAGGTTGACCCGCGCCAACAAAAGATTATCGCCCTGATACTCGTAGCCGTAGGTGGACTGCACCGCATGGGTGGCATATTTGCGCCACTCGTCCTCTGTGGCGGCGTTCTCGCTTACCACCCGCAGCTTGCGGTCCAGAATGCCAATGCGCCGGGCTACCGGGATCATCTCGCCGGTGGCGGCATCGTACCGGGACGCCAGAAAGGGGGCTTCGCCGCAGGTCACCTCCAAGCGGCGGCTCTGCACATACTGCACCCATGCCGGGGTCCTGCCCCCGCAAGCCGGGAACTGCACCGGCGTTTCCACCGTCTGCCAGCCTTGGGGCAGCTCCACCGTGAACTGCCCGGCGGTCTGCTCTGCCCCCAGCGCACCGAACCAGTCGGCGTCCAGTGCGTTGTTCATCTTGTTGCAGACCCATGCCGGGCTGAACACCTCGCCTTTTTTGCGGGTGCGCTGCTGCTGGGTGTCGGTCTGCTTCATCATCCGGGGCAGCACCACCTCGTAGTGGGTCAGCCCGAGCTGCTGGGTGGTGATCTGGGATCTATCCGTCACCGGCTCGTACATCACCGTTTGCAGTTCTTCCGGCGGGTCGGTGGCCCAGATGATGTTTTTACCGGTAGATTTATCTTTTAGTAGCGTATCCAGCACCGCCTGCACTTCCGGTGCGTGAAAGTCGATCAGTTGTTCCAACGGGGATTCCCTCGCTTTGCCTTAGCGTTGCGGCGGAAGTGTCAGTATTCTTATCACTTTCGCACTATTATGATAATAATATTATCACTTTTAAGCAAAACTGACAACGGGATTATCGGTTTTTGTCAAAAGCGACAATATTATTTATACTGATAGCAAAGAAAGGCAGGGAATTAGGATGATTGGCGAACGGCTCGCGGAGTTACGCAAATTAAACGGTGAAACGCAAGAAGATTTAGCAAAAGCATTTCATGTTTCAGTGCCTACCGTCCGCACATGGGAACGCGACAAAGCATCTCCCAGCCATGAAGTTTTGATTGCACTCTGCAAGCGTTATGGCACCTCCGCCGACTACCTGCTGGGTCTGACCGACATCGACCCCTCGGACGAAGCCCGCAAACAGCGCCAGCGCCTGACTGAAGAAGAACAGAACGAGATGCACCGCTACGAAGAATATTTGCTCTGGAAACGCAAAAAATAAGCCGCCCAGCGAGACCGTAAGGTCGCTGGGCGGCTGTTTTTGCGTTTACTCAATCACCTGTATCGTTTTGTTTGATTTCATTCAGCATATTGTCCGTACGTTTCGTACTCATTTTATCAAAGTCCTTTTTTAAATCAGCATAATACTGCTCAAAATAAACTCTATTATTTTTATATAACATCTCCAGTACATTATAACTTGCCGCATATTTATGGTCATTCATATTATCCGCCGGAAAAGAACTTCTCTTATATAGTACCTGAAGTTCACCTGCTATTATTTTTTTCAGCTTGTCACTATTGCGATACCATTCCACAAGCGCTCTCGAATACTTTTCCGCTGTAACGTCATTCATAGTATTAACAAGATATCGCACATATTTCTTTACTACTGTATGAATCGCCACGTCATAGCCTTCATCTAAAGCTGCTTTTATATTATCGGTTTGCGCATGAAATTGATTCCCTGTATAATAACTCATTGGGTCAAATTCTCGTCCTTGAACTTCCTTAATGAGTAGTTCAATAAGCTTTTCTTTATAGACATGAATTAATTCTGAATCATTTCTGTCAAAAAACACAAACCAGTAGTCATACTCACCAGCTGTTTTTGTTAGTATATAACTTCCCGAAATACTTTCTAGTTCGTTTTTCCAACCATCTAGATAATCTTCTAATTCCTTATCTGATTTATAATAGTTCGCCTTCTCACCTGCACTTTGATACAATTTATATTGGATTTTTATTTCTTTTTCTGTCAAAGAAATTTGATTTTTGTAATATCCATATATAATCGTTATAAAGTCCCTACTTGATTTCAAATGCTGTGTATAATTTGCAATTCGAGATTCAATCTTGTTTCCCTGCTCTTCCAAAATATTTTGTATTCTGTTTTCTTTGCTACTATTATCTCGATTTTGAGGTTTAGTATAGTAAAGTTTATCTGTATCCTCAATCACAACTGCAAAACAGATTTGTCTTATCTCATCAAGGAAATGTTTATCTTTTATACCGTTGCAGTAGCCGCTTACATCTGTGAAAAAACTTTGAGCCTTTTCTATTGTTCTTAAATTCATTGTTTTGTGTTTTTGAAAAAACTTTACTGCAAAGCTCGGCTCAACTTTAAGATCACTCCATTTAATTTCGTTTGAATATTCTGTGATTTGAAAAATTCGATCTATTACTTTTTCATTGTATTTTTCAAATTCCTTCTTATTTTCAAGTTCATTGAGGTTAGCAACCGTAATAACATAAATGTCATGACACTGTTTTAGATTTTCTATAACCCCAAATATTTCTCTTAACTTCAAACTCTCTTTACAACGTTCTAAATCATCGATTACAACAACATGCTTCGTTTCAAATTTTTTTGATAATGTAACAAGTGCATCTAACTCAGAAAATCGACTTTCCAAAACAGTATTTATATTCTTTGCTCTATAACTAAAACTTCCAAAAACTTTTGTTGCATCTTTTAACCACCGAATCATCTTTCCACCATCAGCAGCTCGAAGAAGCAGTTGAAATAGGACCTCATGATAAATCTGTTGCACATCGTCTATTCCAAAAAGCGAAACAAAACATGTTCTATCCTTTTTATCTTCAAGCGCTTTTCTTACCATATAGGACTTACCGATTCCCCATGTACCATCAACTAGGATGCACTTATAGGTATAAAATTCCTCGTCAATATTCCGAATGATTTTTTCAACATAGTCAGCGTTCATTGATTTCACCTCACACGAAAAGAAACTACTTTTATATCATTGTTGCAGTATGCTTCTTTAGCCCATTTCGCCGCCGCATTCGTTGCAGAAAGCAGCCGTGATCTCAAAAGTATACTCCTTTTCCCGGATGGTCTGGTTGATTTTGATTTTCTTCAGGGTGCAGCTCGTTTCTCTGCGGCATTCTGTGCAGAAATCCCTCTGACTTTCCATGGCGGCACGCTCCCTTCCGGTTTTACATTCTTTTTTATTATTGTATCCCTACCTTTGTTTTTCGTCAACAATAAAGCCGCTGACAGTCTGCCGCTCGCAGAATCCATCAGTGGGTTTCATGAGTCTTCAAATCCCCTAGACACAAAAAATCGGCACCCGCTTTTCAGCGAGTGCCGATTTTGTTACCCTATAGTGCGCTTTGATTTTTGGCGTAAGTGGCGTAAGTTTGGCGTAAATCCGCTTTTGCGCGCTCCAAAAATCAAGGATTCATGCGGTTTTTAGGCAGTTATTAGTACATGCCGCCCATACCGCCCATGTCACCGCCTGCAGCAGCGGGTGCAGCAGGGGGTTCCGGCAGATCAGCGACCAGGCTTTCGGTGGTCAGCACCATCTCAGCGACGGAGGCTGCGTTCTCCAGAGCGGAACGGGTGACCTTGGTGGGGTCAACGATGCCAGCAGCGATCATATCGTCCACAAAGACCTCGTTCTGAGCATCAAAGCCGTAGTTGGGCTTGTTGGCAGAGATGATCTTGTCGATGATGACACTGCCTTCCAGACCGGCATTCTTAGCGATCTGGCGCAGAGGAGCTTCCAGAGCCTTCAGAACGATCTTGGCACCGGTGCGCTCGTCGCCTTCCAGCGTGTCGCACAGCTCACGCACAGCGGGGATCGCATTGATAGGAGCAGTGCCGCCGCCGGCAACAACACCTTCCTGAACAGCAGCCTTGGTTGCGTTCAGAGCATCCTCGATGCGCAGCTTCTTGTCCTTCATCTCAACTTCGGTAGCAGCGCCGACCTTGATGACGGCCACGCCGCCAGCCAGCTTTGCCAGACGCTCCTGCAGCTTTTCACGGTCGAAATCGCTGGTAGCGGCCTCGATCTGGCTGCGGATCTGAGCGATGCGGGCTGCGATGGCATCCTTATCGCCTGCACCGCCAACGATGGTGGTGTTCTCCTTGGAGACCTTCACCTGACGGGCATGGCCCAGCATCTGGACGGTAGCATCCTTCAGCTCATAGCCCAGATCGGAGGAGATCACGGTGCCGCCGGTCAGGATGGCGATATCCTGCAGCATTTCCTTGCGGCGGTCGC
>OGDY01003746.1_pt1 | contig 11350 bp, 8 predicted proteins | sample 1570341 | NCBI WGS metagenome assembly OGDY01 (sample SAMEA2581972, study PRJEB24529) | metagenome | biome: Human gut stool | place: China | collected 2011 | reverse complement strand
TTCAGTCCCAGCTTGCCTGTCATGGTGATTGTCTTCGCGGCGTCATCAAATACATAACTCCCCGTGACCGTACGTTTTTTCATCTGATACGAGTAGGTTCCGTCTTCATTGAAGGTGTACCGGATATTATTCATACCCACTTTGTTATATACGGCTATCATTTTCTCTTCCACTTCCTTGGCAGCCATTTCACCACCGGCTTTTGCCAACAGGTTTTCACTTTCGAACTGACATTCAGGACCGGAGTATGTCCATGTGCCGATAATGGAAGAAGCTGTTGTAGCCTTATTTCCGACAACAGCTTTCGCCACTCCCGACAATATAGATTTCAAATCCTGAGCTCCGGCATTGGCAGACACCCCACACATCACCAATAAAATCCAAATACTTTTCAGTAAAGTTTTCTTTTTCATCTTTTTATAGGTTTATTAAACGGTTACAAAGATACGATAAAGCTTTCTATAAAACAATTTGATGCATATCAAACCTTTTCCGTTCTAATTTGTAGCTCAATGTATCTGATAATTTATTATCTTTGCTGCATAACACCATGAAAAACCAAAATAAATATGAGTATTGTAACCAATTTGAAATGTACATTGGCTGTCACAGCCGGACTATGTTCTTCGTTTGCTTACGCGCAAAAACATCCGCATGTTATCTTGATAATGACTGACCAACAACGGGGCGACGCCTTGGGCTGTATGGGTAATGAAGCTGTCATCTCTCCCAATCTGGACCGGTTGGCCGGCGAGGGAACACTGTTTATGAATGGGTATTCTTCTTGCCCCAGCAGTACTCCTGCCCGTGCGGGAATGCTCACCGGACTTTCTCCCTGGCATCACGGCTTGTTGGGGTATGGAGAAGTATCTCCCGAATATAAATATGAGATGCCCCAGATGATGAAAGATGCCGGTTATTACACTTTCGGTATTGGAAAGATGCATTGGCATCCGCAGCGCATCAAACACGGTTTTGAAGGAACCCTGTTGGATGAAAGTGGACGTATAGAAGACCCTAACTTTACCAGTGACTATCGCCAATGGTTCCAAATACAGGCTCCCGGAAAGAATCCCGATGAGACCGGTATCGGCTGGAACGACCACAGTGCTTCCAACTATAAGTTGCCGGAAAACCTTCATCCCACCTATTGGACGGGAGAGATGGCTTGCCAACTTATCCAAAACTACGACAATAGTGAGAAACCATTATTCTTGAAGGTATCTTTTGCACGTCCTCATAGTCCGTATGATCCGCCGCAGCGATATATAGATATGTATAAAGATGCTCAGGTGCCCGATCCGTTTATCGGTGATTGGTGTGGTAAATGGGCAAAGGAACTTGCTCCTGAAAAGGCTGCTAAAGATGCTCCTTACGGCAACTTCGGTAACGAATATGCGCGTAATTCAAAACGTTATTATTATGCCAATATCACGTTTATAGACGAGCAGATAGGCCGCGTGATTAAGGCTTTGAAAGAAAAAGGTATGTATGACAATGCCTTGATAATCTTTGTCTCCGATCATGGTGACATGATGGGAGACCATTATCATTGGAGAAAGACATATCCGTATGAAGGCTCTACACATATTCCTTATATCGTGAAATGGCCTGCAGCAGAGAAGGTACTTCCGGGAAAGGTGGATGCTCCTGTAGAACTTCGCGACCTTCTTCCTACTTTCCTCGAAACAGCCGGGGTAACTGTTCCCACTGATATGGACGGACGTCCGTTGCTGGCATTGGCCAAAGGTACAGCAACCAACTGGCGCAAATATATCGATTTGGAACATGCTACATGTTATAGTGCCGATAATTATTGGTGTGCCCTGACAGACGGTAAGATTAAATACGTTTGGTATTTCCATACCGGGGAAGAACAACTGTTCGATATGGTAAAAGACCCGAAAGAACTGCATAATGCTGTCAATGACAAAAAATATAAAAAACGATTGGCAGAGATGCGTTCTGAAATGGTGCGCCATCTGAGCGAACGTGGCGAGGAGTTTGTGAAAGACGGACAATTGGTGGTGCGTGAAAAGACCATGCTCTACGGACCTAACTATCCGAAAAAGAAATGATACTCACATAATTATGGAGTTGTGTCAAAACGTGGATAGCCCGGTTTAGTTTTGACACACTTCCATACGATTCTTCCTTGCAATTTTCATAACTGATAGAAAGAGTCTTGCAATGTTTTCTTAAACTTCTTTGAAACAATCAGCTCTGTTATCTTCTCGAAAGGAGGGTACATGACGCAACGATTCTCCTTTATCATTATCAGATAATTAATATTGATGATATAAGATTGATGTATCTGCACAAAGCAGGGAGCGTACTCTGTTATCTGATGTGCTGTGGTGTTCTTTTTCAGTAGCAGGGGAACCTGATTGTTCAATACTACTTCCCATAATTTACGGTCGGAGTTATAGCGGAAGAATCCGATATCAATAGAACGGAGAACACGCAGATCATTGGTGGGAGTGGAAATCATAAATGTATGTTCGCCGGTAGAATATACTTGGGGTGGAATAGCCATCGGCGTAGCCGGTTCGTCCATCTTTTTCAGAAACCGGGTAATAATGCATTCCAGTTCCTTACGGTCTATCGGCTTCAATAAATAATCGAAAGCAGATTCACGGATGGCATTAATCATATATTTGTCGTAGGCAGTATAAAAAATCACTTGCATATTCCACGTGACACAACTGTTGATTTGCTCTAACAGTTCTATTCCTTTCATGTCGGGCAACTCTACATCCAGAAATAAGATATCGGGACGAAGCTTATCTATCATTTTCTTTCCGTTAGAACCATTACGGGCAATTCCCTCTACCACCAACTGACCGTAACGTTTTAGCTCCAAACAAAGGTTATCCGCCGAATACTCATCATCATCTATAATCAATATTTTATAAAGCCTGTCCATATAATTTGTTTGCTATTATTAATAAAACAAAAGTAGAGAAACATCTGTTAAGATACAAACCGACAATTCTGTATTTATGGATATTAGGCGTCAAACAGGAACTATTCGTGTGAAAATAGCTATTAAACAGCTTTTAAAAAGTTGTAATCGTAGCCTTGGGGAAGTATCACAACAAATTCGCACCCTGTTTCTCCTTCTTCCAATGGCACATTATTGATAGAGATATCTATATGCTTTTTGTTATTGTTGTTGAGCATCTGAACTGTTTGAAGAATCACTTTCATACCGGTTCCCGTACCCCGGTTATGGCTGTTTGCCTTATATCCTCCTCCGTTGTCTCTTATCTTGATGCAGATAGCTCCTGTCGGTTCACGCCTGATGTCAATCCACAGGTTCTTTTTCCCCTGTTTCTCCCTCAGTGCATGCTTAATAGCATTCTCTACCGGAGTCTGGATCATCATGGAAGGAAGAATCTCGCGAGTGAGGTCGATTGTTTTATCTACATGGAGAGAAAGTGCGAAGGTATCTCCCATTGATTTACGTTCTAAATCAATGTAAGTATGTACAAAGTCTAGTTCTTCATCCAATGTGACACAGAGATGTTCGGTCAGCTCAAGGTTGCGGCGCATCAACTTCACCAACTGCCGCATATTTTCGCTGTATCCGTTGCTATGGCTGTTTATTTCCCTGCTCAGCACATTGAAGATGAAGTGAGGCGAAACACGGTTGCGGATATTTTCCATGCGCAGCGTGTTAATCATATGTTGGCTGCGCATTCTAAACAGGTGGCGTTGCTTCTTATTATAAAGATAGATAAAGACGGCCAATATTAATATCAGGAAACAGACGGACATCCACACATACATACGCTGGTGAAGTCCCAATACCTCGTTCTCTTTCTGCTGGATGAATATCTTTTGCTTCATCAGCGTAGTGTCCTGCCGGTATTTCAAGTCGATTTCGGCGGTACGCATCTTGATGCGTTCATTACGGGTGGAGTCGTCAATGCGCTGGTTTTCCCGCTGATAATAATAAGCTTTCTTATAATCTCCCGTTTCCTCGTAATAATGCTGTAAATACCGGTTACGGATGTGAAGCATGTTGGGTTCCACATAATCGGGTTTCACGGCTTCGGCAAGACGTTTGCGCGCCAATGCGAGATTATTCTGTTTCAGTGCCAGTTCTATCAGTTGTGTATCCAGATAATAGAGCGCACTGATGTTTCCGATAGACCGGAAGAAATCTTCACACTTAGCCAGATAGAAAGCAGCGGAATCTGTCTGATTCATCAGTAGGAATGTTTCTCCCAAATTCATCTCACTCAGATGAACTTCGAAAGCCATATCGGGATAACTGCGGGCAAACGCGAGTTCTTTTCTGAACATTTCGAGTGCATGCGGATAATCCTTGCGGAAGTAATAGGAGTTTCCACGATTGTTGAGGTAAATACATTTTTCGTAAGGCATCATTTCGCTATACCATTGGGCAGCCATGTCGTAATAATAATCGCATAATTCGAAGTCGCGCAGTTCCATATATACTTGTGCCAATCCGTAGTATGCCGGAAAACGTTTGGCTTCGGGAGTGCCCAGCGAGTCAAAAAAAGACAAGGATTTCCGATACCACAGAGCGCCTTTATCATATTGTCCTGTGCGCACGTAAGCATCGGCCAGGTTTATCGAAATGTCGGGCAGTACTTCTTTCCTGTCTCCGTTCAATCGATAGTTGAGTGCCTTGCTGAAACAAATGACCGCAGAGTCTACCAATGCCTGACGTGCGAGTACGTTTCCGCGCATATTATAGATATCGGCATACAAATCGGATATTTGAGGCGTGGGTGCGTTGCGGTGGCAATAAGCTTCTGCCTGATTCATGCATACAGCAGCGGAGTCCATATCCGACCGAAACATATAGGCTTTGGCCAGCAACATCACATAGTGATAATAAGTGGTACTGTCGGTTGTGGCAGTCATACGCTTCTGTGCCTCGGCACAAACATATCGGGGATTCTTGGACAAAGAATCGTTGACTTCTTGATAGAATTGGAGATATGTGTCAAAAGCATTGAATGATCTTTTCTGTTTTTCACCACAAGAAATGACACACATAGCTCCCAGTATTACACTCCAAAAGCCAATCGGCATCTTTATTCGTGTTTTCATAGTAGGTGTGCTAATAGTTTGTTTACAAACATACATAAAAAGAAAGAAATTGAAGCACAAATGTCCTACTTTTAAGTTTCTACCATTGATATTGGATGGAAAGAAGATATTCGCGTGGGCGGAGTTTTATCCATGAGGTAGAGCTTTGTACAGCCGAATAGAGGGTATAACTATATTCTTTCTTGTTTAATAAATTGGTGACGGAAGCTGTGAAGCACCATTTTCCCACACGCTGTACCAGTGAAGCGTCTGCCAACCATGTGTTGAGATGCTTTGTGCGGTCGATATCGTTATAAAAATGTTCTCCCGAAAGCCGTAAATCAGTATCGCCCCATCCTATGCTCAGGATCAGGCGCTGTGACAGATTCCACAGAGCATCCAGCTGTCTGTCGTTGCCTATTTTTGAACTCCCGCAACTCAATTTGGCTTGATACGCAGCTTCAAACAGTCGGGAAGGTGCCCATATTATCTTGGGTTCAACCGACAGATAGTCATAACGGTAGTCTTGAACCACTCCGTCATTGCATTGTTTTCCTTTTGTACGGCTCATGGTCAGTTCGACGGACGATTTCAGATTCCAGTCATATACTCCTTTGGACAGGACAGAATGTAGCGTGTAATTTTCGTCAGAGTTGCTTTTTTTATAAGGAGAAAGATAGAAGATGCCATCTTTATAATCACTCCGTGTCATTAAGTTATGGTCTGTGTGAAGATAGGCGAACGATGCTGTCCAAAAGAATTCCTTGACGGCATTTTTATATTCCAGATAGAAAGAGTAGAGTTGGCGTGTGTTTTCGGGGACATTGCCCGGATTGGTTATGATAGTCCTGTAGTTTCTTCGATACGAAACCGGATATATTTCATCCAATCTTCCGGTAGAACGGGTGATATTGCCTGACAGATACATTTTCCAGCGGGGAGTGAGTGTGTAGCGGAAGAACACGGAAGGATTCAGGAACAGATAATGACAGGACTGTTCAGGCAGATGGCTCCATTGGGCAGACAGTGCGGCTGTCAGAAGTATATTTTCCCGGTTCCACTCCAGATGGGGAGTGGCGTAGAACATATAGCGGTTGGCGGAATATGGGCCGGTCACGGAAGAAAGTTCACCCCGAAAACCTCCCGTGAGTTGGTAATTCACTCCGTTTTTCTTTCTCATCCAGTACAGGGAGTTGTCGGTATAGGCATTGCTGACATTCATTTCTTGATATTCCCGAAGAGGGGTGGAACTTTGCCGGTCGTCATCAAATGTCAGTTTCAGTGATGAGGGAAGATAGCTATAACGGAAAAAAGAGCGGATTCCCCATGTATATTTATCCCGGGTATGGAGTTGACTGAAGTAGTTTTTCATATCTAGTCCTGAATGCTTTATCTGTTGTGTGACACTTTTGTCACCTGAAATGGCTGACAAGCCGTTTTGCCAATCGCCTGTGAAAGAAAAGTTTTCGCGTGTGTAACGGTTGTCGGCATTATTTTCGTAATTCAGTTCACCGTTCAGACAGTCTGTGAGCAGTCGGTAGTTCTGATTGTGGAGTGTGCGGACGGTGTCTTGAGCGAAATAGTAAGTCTCGTCACTGCCTTGTTGCTGGGTAGTACGGTCGTGGGTGTAATTGAAGAGCAGGCGCAGTTGCTTGTCTTCCGTCAGTCGGTAAAGTCGGTTGGCAGAGGTCGTATGGGTGTCGTTGAACAACAACCGTTGGCGGGATAGAGGCATTGTGATGCCGGGTAGTGGAAGAAAGGAGGGAGCTCCATCGTCTGTGATACGATCAAAACTGTTGCCTGCCGCCAACACTTCTTGTTCGGACTGCATATCGCGTCCTGTGTTGTTGGTCTTGTAATTATAAATAGTCTGCTGTTTACGATTCAGTTGCAGGGCGCTGAGTGAGGCGTCGTATAGTACCTCTTCGCCGTACCCCCCGCTTCCGTTGGCTGTATAAATCCATTGCGAGCGCGCTTCCGGTTTCAACTTCAGATTGAGTGCAACGTCATCTGTAAAGGTCTTTCCCCGCAAGGACTTGATGGGCTGGTGTCCTTCTATCACTTCGGCAGACTGCACGGCATCTGCTTTCAAATTATTGTTTATCTGATTATAACGTCCTCCACTCACGTCCATTCCTTCGACATAGAAATTGCTGATTTCCTTTCCGTTATACTTGATGGTTCCGTTCTCTTCGACATTGATGCCGGGCAGTTTTTTAAGTACATCGCCTACGTTTCGGTCTTGAGAAGAGGTAAAGCGTGTGAGGTCATATTTCAGCGTATCCTGTCGGCCCCATATACGCCCGGGGCGGATTTGAACCTCTTTCAGCAAAATGGTTTCGGGTTCGAGCGCTATCTCCATCCGGTGAGTTGGGTCGATGGGCAGGAGTACTTTTTTGTAGCCCATATAGAGCACACCCAGCTTGACACTTTGGGGCGACGAAACCGTAAGGCGGAATCGTCCGTCGGTATCCGTCAAGGTATAATTGATGACCGTTGCATCGGCAGTATGTTGAATGATGACAGTAGCCGATTCGAGAGGTTGGCGGGTTTCCTTATCGGTCACCCGCCCCTCAATCGTGTTTTGTGCGTTTGTGTCGATGTTGCACATCAGTGCCAGCATAGAGAGAATGATTGCTGTTTTCATGGTGGAGCGCATGTGTTGGAATTTTATTTATCGGGGAGTTCTATCGGATTGTAAGGTATCGTGTAATTCTTGATTGGATTTCCATGTTCATCCTTGACAGTGACTTTCACGTTGGGAGCTGTGCTGGCAACATATCCCACCGGGTCTTTGAAGTAACGTTCGTAGATTTTATCCAAATCTTTGCGACTTATGGATTCATAGCCTTTGGCATTGAAAAGAAGCGGTTTGGACTCTTTGAACTGTTGCAGGCCGGTGCAGAGAAACGAATAATGTCCCCGGCTGTCCTCTGCTTTGAGAATCAGTCCCGGTAGTCCGCACAGTTTCCAAGGGCCTTCACTGACGGGGATTTCCGTCGTGTACCATGCTGTGTAGTTGCGCCCGCGGAAACGGCAGGAGGCTTTCTGGCACCGGAAGTTGGTAGTCACGATACGGTCGAGCGTTGTTACTTTTCCGGCAGGATGGTTTTTGTAGATGCGATAGGTGATGCGGGCATTGCCGTATGCGGAGGTATGTTCGGCCATGAGTTCCTGAGACACGTTGTTCTTCACGTCCTCCATAAGGACAGAGTCGCGGAGATAGGTGGTATAGCCGTAAAAAAGAGATGATTTCTTTCCCACTTCAAGCATCATGGTTTCCGAATTGGGTTTGCTGTCTGACCGGGTGGTGTCTTCAAGCATTTTCAATTCATACTGGGCGCGGAAGACAAGTTCGTCTATCGGTTCGCTCTTCTTGATATTGTCACCGGTGACGACTGTGATTTGTGCAACGGCAGCCGTGGCACAGACTCCGAAAACTAGCATCAGGGTCAGGATTTTCTTGTTCAGTTTCATCATATTACAAAAGTTTGAGGTTTATGATTCTCATGCTGCAAAGCTATCCTTTTCCTTTCTTTTGGCAGGTCGGAAGTTATTACTGAAATATTACGCAGTCTAAAAAAACTCCTCGCGTACATTGTACATCCGCCGATACCGTTTACCTTTGCCGAAAAGAAAAGAATATGGAAAAGCAAATAAAAACGGTCTGGATACTTACCATTATCACGGCTTTGCTGATTATAGGCGGACAGGCATACTGGCTTTACAATCAATATGGATATTCGGCGGACGAACACATGCGTAATCTTCATGCAGAAATTCTGAAACTGGAGAATGCCGAGTTTGAGGCACGTTACAAGCAGCGTACCGTCAATACTCCGATGACTTTGAGTTACAGTATCGAAATGCCCGACTTGACCAACAGTAAAGGAAATTCACGGTGTGTCATTACCCTTTACGAGAAATTTACGCAGAGTCAGGGTGATTCGCTGGCGGCGGGAGCTGTTGATGCCTTTAAGGAAAAAGAGATACGTCGCGATACATTCAGTGTGCCGACCTACAATATTCCCAGCGAACTTATTTTTGAGGCGACGAGCCGTTTCTCTACAGAACTGAGCTTTCCCCTCACCGTTACAAGGCTCGATTCTCTTTTTGAAGCCAATCATATCACGGCTACCGATATACGGCAGGTGAACATTGATTCCACCCTGTGGCGCGGCACTTACCATTCGCTGGAGAACTTGTTTCCTCCTCGTATGCTTGTTACTTATCCTTACAATCCCTTGGTGAAGCAGGCAATGACGGCTATTGTTACCGTACCTGTCAATCCGTTACTTAAGCAAATGATGTGGCAACTCACCGGAGGCATCTTGCTGGTGCTGGTGCTCGTCTGCTGCCTTGTCTACCAAATCAAGACGATACTGAAACAGCGGAAGATAGATGAAATGAGGAAGAGTTTTGTGAACACGATGATACATGAGTTGAAACGTCCTGTGCAGACACTGAAAATGTGTGTTGCCTTCCTCAACAATAAATCCATGCGCACAGATGAGGCCGCTATGGACGAAGTGCTGAAGGACTCCATGTTTGAGATTGACAACCTGTCTGCTTATCTGGCGAAAGTAAGAGATATGACGCGTGCCGATTATGAACATACACCACTCAATATCCGTACTTTCGATGTGTGTGAAACGATACAAAAACTGATTCGTCTCTGCAACATTCCCGCAGGAAAGAATGTCGTGATTACTCCGCATTTTGACATGACCACTCAGCTGGTTACGGCAGACCCCGTACATTTGGCAAACATCATCAGCAATCTGTTGGAGAATGCCATTAAATATTCGGGCAGTGAAGTCGCTATCAGCATTTCGTGCACCTTGCAGGCACACACACTGACCCTTGCCATATCCGACAATGGAATAGGTATCCCTGCTTCGGAGCAGAGTAAAATATTTGATAAATTCTATCGCGGGAATAATATTCCCGACCGTAATATTCCGGGTATCGGACTGGGCTTGAGCTATGTCAGACTGCTGACCGAAGCTCACCACGGAACGATAACCCTGACCAGCCAACCGGGGAAAGGCACTACTTTTGTGCTTTGCTTTCCTCAATAACTACTGTTTCACCCCATAACCCTGACACTAATGAAAGCATTAAAAATACTTTTTGCCGATGACGACTTGAAATACTCCATGCTCCTGAAACGTTTTCTAGAAGCCGAAGGGTATGAAGTGACATATGCCGGAAACGGTCGCATCGCTCTTGAACAGTTTCCTGCCGTGAAGCCCGACCTTGTTTTGCTGGATATCAATATGCCCGAACTGAACGGTTTTGAAGTGGCTGAACACATTCGTGCCCTAGACCGTAATGTGTTGCTTTTTTTTCTTTCCGACCGCAGTGATAAAGCTGACCGACTGAAAGGATTCGACCTTCGTGCCAATGATTACCTCGCCAAGCCGTTCTATCCTGAGGAACTGCTTGCCCGCATCCGCGAGCGTTTTCAGTGCGGCGATGATGTGGTGCAGACGGAAATGTATAGTTTCGGGAATACAGTGTTTAATTATACTACTAACGAAATACGCACCGGCAATAACAAGACTCTTATCACTTCGCGTCAGGCAGAGATACTCCGGATGCTTGCCAAAAACGTGAATGTATCTGTCGACCGTGACAGTCTGCTTAACAAAGTATGGGGTGCATCCTCGTATGCCAACTCTCTTGCGTTGAACGTGCAGATTAGTTATCTGCGGAGGGCACTTCGCAATGACAATACAGTCAAGATAGACTCACTGATGAGAAAAGGTTATATGTTGCGCGAAGACTCCTGAAAATAATCCTTCCATATTCGTTTTGTCATATCATGAAACATCCTTACCTTTACCCGAAAATAAACATCTAAGTAAAAAAAAGAATAAAATGGAAACAATATCTAATTCTGTCCTTACCGTCGGTGTCAGTGAGCACGGAGCTGAATTACAAAGTATTCAGAAAAATGGAAAAGAATACTTGTGGCAGGGAGACACCCGTTTTTGGGGACGCCGTTCACCTGTTCTCTTTCCCATCGTGGGGCGTGTGTGGGAAGACACTTACCGCTATGCGGGCAATTCTTACCGGATGGGGCAGCACGGCTTTGCCCGTGATATGGAATTTACTCTTGTTTCCGAGAAAGAAGACGAAGTACGATACCGCCTTGTCAGTAATGAAGAGACATTACAGAAATATCCTTTCCTTCTTCCTGACATTGTTGAGCAACATCCAGATGAAGACCCAAAACCCGCCGCATGTACCTGATGAAAAACGTGATTAGAAAAACCGT
>OGDY01003735.1_pt1 | contig 11373 bp, 9 predicted proteins | sample 1570341 | NCBI WGS metagenome assembly OGDY01 (sample SAMEA2581972, study PRJEB24529) | metagenome | biome: Human gut stool | place: China | collected 2011 | reverse complement strand
CCTCGGCCCAGGCGGGCAGGCAGGCCGTAAGGATCGTCCAGTGAGCGTTGCGCGCCGGGGGGCATGCTGCCTTCACGCGTGAGGCAGGCGCCCAGGCTCAGGTTAATGGGCGCACCTGTGTTGACGGCCCAGCCGGAGGCGTCCAGCAGAGGACCAAGGCTGCGCCGCCGCAGCTTGAACCAGGCCAGCAAGGTGGAGGGGCCGGAAATGCAGACAAACAGCCCGGCCAGGGCCAGCGGCCACCACCAACCCAGGGAGAACAGGGACTTGGCAATGTAGGCGAAGGAGGCGCTGACCATACTGATGCCTACGCTGAGGGCGGCGAAGATGCCCGCGCTCTTGGCTATGTCAAACGGCGGTTTGGCCGCAGCCGCAGCCGGTGGCGGCGTGGGGGCCACGGCTCCTGAAGCCAGGGAACCGGCGGTTTTGGTCGTGGCTGTGGCCACGGCTTTGTCCTTGGCGGCCACCAGTTTTTGCATTTGCTCGCCCACAAGATTGGCAAAGCGTACGTAGGGGGCCCACACGGCTTCCTTGAGGCTGATGGGATTGTGCACCACGCGCAGCAGGGCGCAGTCCCAGATCTGCCCGGCATTGTCCACAAACACGCCGTGGCGGCCTTTGACCAGGGCGGCGGTGCCCCCCGCGGTCAGGGCGGCGGCGATCTGTGCGGTTTGCGTCGCGCCCTGGGCGGTCTGGCGGGTGCACTGGCAGTAGAGCAGACAAAGGTGGCTTTGCGCGGCGAGGGCCATATGGCCTTCTACATCGGCTACGGGCACGCACAGGGAGCAGGAGCGGCTGTCCATGTACAACGTGCCGGCCAGAAAAATGGCGCGCTGGCCCGGCTCATAAAAATCGGCAAAGGAAAGAAAGTTCATGAGCAGGGTATAGAGGTGGGCGTGCAGAAGCAGCAGCTTTTCCAGAGCGCGCAGGGAATCCAGACGCGGTGCGGCTTTTTCGCGCTCCAGGCAGGCCAGAAAGCCCTGCCATACGTTGTTGGCAAGCAGGGCGTCCAAATCCGCATCCGTCACGGCGTCCAGGGCCTCCTGCGGCGCACGGGGTAAAAAAGCCCGTCCCAGCGGGTCGCCGGCAGGGGCAGCAGCCAGGGCGGGCAGGTCGGGCCGGGCAAAAGTTGCGGGCGCGGCCTCTTCGGGGGCGGCCGGTTGTGTTGGGCGCTGGGCCAGCAGGGCGGCGTAGGGCGCGAAGCGTTCCTTGAGGGCGCGCCAGGTTGCGGCGTCCAGAGACCATGCTTCGCCTTCTTTCTGCGGCAGCAGGGGCGCAAAAAGCCGGCCAAAAGCGCGCAAATCTTCCTCCCAGGCGGGATTCACGCCACGCGCGGCGTCCAGCAGGGAACGGCCCGGCACAATGCGGGCCAGGGGGCGGCGCCGCAGGGTCTCTAACGAGAGCAGGGCCTCTTCGCCGTCTGCGGCAGCTTCGCCTTCCTCATTGAGGGAGGGCAGGGCGGCGGGCGCAAAGTCTGCCATCCGGCAACGGGTAAAATAATCGTCGATCTTGGGGGAGATTTTCTGGAGCAGCGTCCAAGCCTCTTCTGTGGCTGCGCCCAGGGGCAGCTCGGCCCCACGCACCTGGGCACGCCAGTCCCGGGCCTGCTGCAGGCGGGCGCGGATCTCTTGGGCCAGAGGCAAATCAAGGCCGGGCAGGCCGGAATCGTCACGTTTGGCTCCCGCCATGGCCATGCCCAGGCTAATGAAGCGGGCTACATCCGCCTGATCAGACGGCACGGAGCAGGGCGGCAGCACGCCGTCGCCGTTGTAGGGATATTCGGCGGCGGCGGCCAGAGCGGCGGCAATCTGCTCCCGCGCAACTGTCGCAGCGCCTTCCGCGTTGGCCGTGGCAAGCACCAGGCGGGCGGCGGCCAGCACTTCCGCGCCTTCAGGCGTGTCTTCGCGCAGGTTGTCCAGGGGCAGGTCCGGGGCGCGCTCCCGCAGACGGGAAGGGCGTTTAACCCGCTGGCAGACCCAGGCCACAGCGGCCAGCAGGTCGGCGGCGCGGATGCGTCCGTCCCCGTCTTCGTCCAGCAGGCGCAGGGTGGCGGTGTCAAATTCCAGCCCTTCGGTGGGGCAGCTCAAAGCCATCCAGAGCTTGGGGTCAAGGCGGTCAAGGTGACGCCATTCGTCGTCGGCAAGCAGCAGGGCCTGATCCAGACCGGCCATGCGCCGGAAAGAAAAGGCGGGAACCGGAGGATGGGCGGAGGTTTCCATGGCGTATCCAGGTTGAGGTTGTGCGGCGGCCGTAAAAAAATCGCCAACGCAGTTGCTAGTGGTAGTGACTAGCAGAAAATGCCAGCGAGGTCGAGCGCGGGCGGCGAGCGCGCAAGGGAGGGGCGTGTGCGCTCTGAAAAAAAGATGCCGTGCGGATTGAGAAAAAAATCTCTAAGTATGCAGATTGGCAACATATTGACAAGGTCGCTCCAATTCAGGACACTGACAGGGCAGAAGAGAGGGTTTTTGCCGCCTTTGGACAACCGCCGCAGCGGCGACGGCGGTTATTGTACTTTTTCTTCCAACATGTCATATTGTGCCGTATACTGCGCGCAGAGCCCCTGCCGGGCGCATCGGCGGCGGCTGTGCCCACGGCAAGGGGCCCCCTTGTCGGCAACGTCATCTTTGAGGAGGCATTCATGAATTGGAAAAAATTTGCCCTGGCTGCTCTGGCGGCACTGCTGCTTGTGCCCGCGCAGAGCGGTGGGACCCAGGCCGAGGAATTGACCGGAACGCTAAAAAAAATCAAAGATACCGGCATTATAACAGTTGGGCATCGGGAATCTTCTGTGCCTTTTTCGTATTATGACCTGCAGCAGAACGTGGTGGGCTACGCTCAGGATTACTCCGACAAGGTCGTGGCCGCCGTCAAAAAAAAGCTGAATATGCCCAACCTCAAGGTGCGCTACGTGCCCATCACCTCGCAGAACCGCATCCCGCTGCTGCAGAACGGCACCTTCGACTTTGAATGCGGCTCCACCACCAACAACCGCGAGCGCCAGCAGCAGGTGGATTTTTCCAACACATTCTTCATTGTGGGCACGCGCCTTCTGGTGGACAAAAATTCCGGCATCAAAGATTTTGACGATCTCAAGGGCAAGAACGTGGCCGTCACTGCCGGCACCACTTCTGAAAAGCTGCTCAACAAGATGAATGACGAAAAAAAGCTGGGTATCCACATCATCAGCGTCAAAGACCACGGTGATGCCTTCCGTACGGTGGAATCGGGCCGCGCCGTGGCCTTCTTCATCGACGACGCCCTGCTGGCCGGCGAGCGCGCCAAGGCCAAAAACCCCGCCCAATGGGCCATCGTTGGCACGCCCCAAAGCTATGAAGCCTACGGCTGCATGGTGCGCAAGGGGGATGCCCCCTTCAAGAAACTGGTGGACGACGTCATTGCCGAAATGCAGCTTTCCGGCGTGGCGGAAAAGTCTTATCAGCGTTGGTTCATGCAGCCCATCCCGCCCAAGGGGATGAACATGAACTTTGAAATGTCCAAAGAAATGAGGACGCTGTTTAAAGCGCCCAACGACAAGGCGTTGGATTAACCGTGCGGCGCGCGGGCCGGTTTGCGCCGACCCGCGCGTTTGCCTTGCATTTTCCACGCGCTGCGTGGCGCCGTCAGTGCAACGTAGTGTGACACAGTCTTTCAACCGGGATCCGACCCATGCAGGCAAATTGGAATTGGGGCATTTTTTTTGAACAGGCGCCGTTCGGCAACGTGACCTACTTCAGCTGGCTGGTGGACGGATTTCTGACCACAGCGGCCCTGTTTGTCTGTGCGTGGATTGTGGCTTTTGTGGCCGGATCGCTGTTCGGCATCCTCCGTACCCTGCCAAGTCGCCTTTTTCGCACCATTGGGGCCGCCTATGTGGCCATTTTTCGTAACATCCCTCTTATCGTCCAGTTTTTTATCTGGTACCTAAGCGCGCCGGACCTGCTGCCGCACGATGTAAGCGTATGGTTCAAAGCCGAACTTAATCCGAATATTCAATTTTTTATTTTATCCACCTGCGCCTTGGGCTTTTTTACCGGCGCGCGCGTCTGTGAGCAGGTGCGCTCCGGCATCCAGGCTCTTTCCAGCGGGCAGCGTTCCGCCGCCCTGGCCTTGGGCCTGACCCTGCCGCAGACCTATCTGTATGTGCTTTTGCCCAATGCCTACCGGATCATTATCCCGCCGCTCACTTCAGAGATGCTCAATATGGTCAAAAACACCGCCGTGGCCTCCACCATCGGCCTGGTGGAGCTGACCTCCCAGGCTAACCGGCTGTTGGAATTTTCCGGCTATGCCTACGAGTCCTTCATCGCCGTGACCCTGGCCTATGTCTTGCTGAATTTTGTGGTCATGCGGGCCATGAAACTTCTGGAGAACAAAATGCGGCTGCCCTCCGTGAGCATGGGAGGCAAAAATGCTTGATTTTGGTTGGAGTATGATTGCCCAGAGCCTGCCCCTGCTGGCCCAGGGCGCTCTGGTTACCCTCAAGATCACGGTCACGGCTGTGATCATGGGCATGGTGCTGGGCACGCTGCTGGCTGTAGCGCGCATCTCGGTTTTTGCGCCCCTGCGCTGGTTTGCAACGCTTTACGTCAATTGCTTCCGCTCCATTCCTCTGGTGATGGTGCTGTTGTGGTTTTACCTCATTGTGCCGCAGGTGCTGAGCAACGTGCTCAACCTTTCGCCCCAGACGGACATCCGCCTGGTTTCGGCCGTGGTGGCCTTCAGCGCCTTTGAGGCGGCCTATTACGCGGAAATCATCCGGGCGGGCATGCGCAGCGTCTCCGCCGGGCAGGGGGCGGCCGCCCTGGCCCTGGGTATGACCAGGCCCCAGGCGCTTGTTTATGTGATCCTGCCCCAGGCCTTCCGCGTCATGACGCCCTTGCTGCTCACCCAGGGTATGATTCTGTTTCAGGATACATCCCTGGTTTACATCATCGGTCTGGCGGACTTTTTCCGCACGGCCACCAACATCGGCAAAACGACGGGCTTTGAAATCAACATGGTGCTGCTGGCGGGCGCGGGCTATTTTGTGGTCTGTTTCTGCGTTTCCCTGGCCGTGACCACGGTAAAAAAGAGAATAAAAGTATGAGCAACCCTCCTACCGAACCTGTGATCATCATCAACGACGTTTCCAAATGGTACGGCGACTTCAACGTGCTGCGCCACTGCACCACCCGCATCAATAAAGGGGAGGTGGTGGTGGTCTGTGGACCTTCCGGATCGGGCAAATCCACGCTGATCAAGACGGTCAACGGCCTTGAGCCGGTGCAGGAAGGGCAGATATTCGTCAACGGCACCGAAGTGACCAGCAAAAAAACCAATTTGGCCGAACTGCGCAGCCATGTGGGCATGGTCTTTCAGCATTTTGAGCTTTTTCCTCACCTGAACATCCTGCACAACCTTATTCTGGCGCAGGAAAAAGTGCTTAAACGCAAGCGCCAGGAAGCCATGGAAAAAGCCGTAGCCCTGCTCACTCGGGTGGGGCTGGAAGCGCAGATGAAAAAATATCCCTCCCAGCTTTCCGGCGGACAGCAGCAACGCGTGGCCATTGCCCGCGCCCTGTGCATGGACCCGGTGGCCATGCTCTTTGACGAACCCACCTCGGCCCTGGACCCGGAAATGATCAACGAAGTGCTGGACGTTATGGTGGAGCTGGCCTACGAAGGCATGACCATGATGGTGGTGACCCACGAAATGGGCTTTGCCCGCAAAGTGGCCCACCGAGTCCTTTTTATGGAACACGGCCAAATTCTGGAAGATACGCCCAAGGAACGCTTTTTTGAAGCGCCGCAGACCCAGCGGGCCAAAGACTTTTTGGCCAGCATTATTTCACATTGAGCCACAGCCGACACAGCACCCATGTCTCAGCCGAATATCTATGTAATCCGTGCCATTGTTCCGGAATCTGTGGCTTTATTGCGCACCCGCTGCACGGTGGAGATGGGCCCCCTGGGCGGACTCGACCACGCGGCCCTTTGCGGAGCCGTACGCGGTCGGGACGGCATTATTGCCCCGGTGCTGCCGCTGGACGCGGCAGTGCTGGAAGCTCTGGCCCCTACCTGTAAAATCATTGCCTGCTACGGTGTGGGGTTTGACCATGTGGACGTGGCCGCAGCCACCCGCCTGGGCATCTGGGTGACGCACAACCCCGGCCTGGTCACCGAAGATACGGCCGACCTGGCCATGGCCCTCATGCTAGGGGTGGCCCGACGCCTGCGCGAGTGCGACGCTTTTGTGCGCAGCGGCGAACAACCCTGGGGCCTGCTGCTCAAAATCGGGCAGCGGGTCAGCGGCAAAACCCTGGGCCTGGTGGGCGGCGGGCGCATCGCCCAGGCCGTGGCCCAACGAGCCGCCGGTTTCGGTATGCGGCTTATCTATACGGCGCACCGGCCCCGGCGGGATTTTGAAGCCCGGACCGGGGCGCGCTTTATGGAAAAAAACGCCCTGCTGGCCACGGCAGACTTCGTAAGTCTGCACGTTCCGCTAACCACCGAAACCCGGCACTACATCGGCCGACGTGAGCTGGAAATCATGCCCCGTCACGCCATCCTCATCAATACGGCGCGGGGGCCGGTGGTGGACGAAGACGCCCTGGCAGCAGCCCTCCAAAAGGGCGATATTGCCGGAGCCGGTCTGGACGTGTTTGAGCGTGAGCCGCAGATCCATCCCGGTCTGCGTGACTTGCCCAACGTGCTGCTGACCCCGCATAAAGGCGCTACCACCATGGACGGCTTTATCAGCATGGGCAACAGCTGTGCAGAAAAAATTTTCGCCGCCCTGGACGGTCGCGTGCCCCCGGACTGCCTTAATCCCGAAGCCCGGCAAGGCTGACGCAGTATCTGCCGGAACGCGCCTGCAACAACGTTTTGGTTCAGACGGACGCCGCCGCAAAACCACGCAAAGGCGAGGGGAGGGTGTCCGCCAGCAGGTCGACGGGGGTCAGCCCTGTCAGCGTCAGGGAGGCAAAAGGACGGCGGGCAGCCACAGCCAGCACATGGCCCGGCAGCTCCCGCCAGGTCAGCAGCCAGGGCCGGTTCCGCCAGTGGTACACGCCGTTCTGCAAGGGCAGCAGTGAGATTTCTTCAGGATTGCGCCACAAGCCCAGACCCACGGCCTTGAGCAGGCTTTCCTTCCCTGTCCAGAGGCGCAGCCAGAAATCCTCCGGCTGTGGCTGCTGCTCCAGGGCCCGGCGTTCCGCCGGGTGCAGGCCGCGCAAGGGCAGGGGCTGGTCAGGGGGCAGACGCGGCTCCACATCCACGCCCAGCGGCGGCGTTCCCACAGCCAGTACCGCATACTGTCCCGCGTGGCTCAGGCTGAAGCCAAGGCCGCCGGGCCGCCGTAATCGCGGCTTGCCCCAAGGGTTCAGAGTCAGATCCTGGTCGTGGCGCACACCCAGTACACGGCGCAGCAGCAACCCTGCCGCAAGGCAGCGCAACTGCTCCGCAGGAGCGACATACCGCTCCATACGCTGACGACGCGCCAGCGTAAGCCGCGATGCGGCTGCGGCGGCAAAAGGGGCCAAGTCTGGCCAGAATACCCAAAACAGTTCCATGACGGCTCCAGCACTATCCTGACAAGGCGTTTGCTTCAAGCCTGTCAGAGCGTGGACAAAAAACTTTAACAGCTTTTTGTTATTGTAAAATCCAAAAAATTTTCTTCCCTAACCCAGCGGCAAACCTGGCCTTGGAGAAATTTGCGCTTGGATTTTGCACGGGAAGGTGCTAGGGAAATGCTTTCTCGCGTCACGCCCAGGGAGGGCGCGGAGCGGGAAAAAGGGGCCCCGCCGTCGGGCGACGGCGGGGCTTGGGTTAAGTGGCCGGACTGCGGCAGAACAGTCCGGCCCAGGAGGAGGATGGCGTACTCAGGGATTGCCGGTAGATTCTGGTCACCAGTTCGTGCGAACTGGCCACCGGCGCTACGGAAAGCAACGGCCCCAAAGCCGGGGTGTGCTCCACCTGAGTACAAAATTTCTCCACATCCAGCTCCTGAACCCCCAGGTTCAGGAGCTTTTGCGTCAGGCCTACGGAAAAAAGCCACTGCTCCACGGCACGGGCCGCCTTGGGGGCTTCTTCGGGCAGGCCGTGCAGACCGGGGGCCAGCGGCGCCAGAATATCGGCCGCCACCGGCGCACAGGCGGGGTAGCATTCCCGCACTACCGCAGGCAGCAGCACGGCCAGACGCAGACCGTGGGGGGCCTTGCAAACGCTGCGCAAGGGCTGCTCCAACGCGTGGGCCATATGCAACAGTCCGTTGTCAAAGGCCAGCCCGGCCTGAATGGCAGCCAGGCACAGACCATAGCGGGCCTCCAGGTCGTCGGGCTGCTCCAGGGCCATGGGCAGCCAGCGGTGAACCAAGCGCACGGTTTCTCTGGCCAGCATAACCACAAAAGCATTGCTCACAGTGGTTGTGGCGGCTTCCACCACGCGGCTCAGGGCATCCACGGAAACATGACGGGTTTGTTCGGGCGAGAGCCCGGTCATAAGCGCAGGGTCGTCCACCGCATAACGCGGGTACATGCAGTCGTGGGCAATGACCGCGGTGCGGTTGTCCCGCACCAGGGTGGCTACGGCAAAGCGGTTGACCTCGCTGCCTACCCCATGGGTCAGGGGCACGGCCACCAGAGGCAGGGCCGTGCGGGGGCGGAATCTACAGCAAAACAGATCTTCGGCCGTCACTGTAGGGTTGGCCAGCAGCACGGCCGCGCATTTGCCGCAGTCTATGGAACTGCCGCCGCCGATGGCCAGCACGGCGCCCGCGCCCACCACGCGCCCCAAAGCGGCGGCTTCGTCCATACAGTCCGTGGAAGGGTCGGGCGTGACGCGGTTGTACAAGGCCAGCGTCAAACCCTGACGACGGGCCGCGTGTTCGGCCTCGTCCCAGGCCCCGCTGTCCCGATAGGCGTGCCCGCCGCAAACGCAGAGCACGGAGCGCACACCGTCTTCCTTCAGACGCGCAAACACGTCTTCCAGACGCGTCAAAGCCCCCACGCCCAGATAGACCGTGGTCCGCAAGCGAATTTCGCGCACGGCGGTATGCGTACAGGAGGCGTTGTCCATATGTACCTTCGGGCCGCGCCGGAGCAAAGCTGCGGTTTGGGCCGGTTCGCCAGTTTGCTGTGCAGGGCCGCAAGGTCCGCAGAGGGCAGAGGGCTAAAAAAACGCCGCCTTGCGGAGGCATCGACTTGCGACAACTGCCGCAAGCTGCTCCAGAATAGGCCGGAAGTTTTTTTAGGTCAAGGAGCTACGCAATTTTTCACATATTTTTTTTCATAAAAAATCTGCGTGTTCATGAAACCATTATAAAAAGTTGGGGTTTTTGTGCGGATTTTTTGGGGCCTGGGCGCGTTGCGTCTGACCCGGCGGCGGCGTATACTCCCTGCGTTTGTTGTCCTTTAACCCTGCGGCGGCAAGCCGCTTTGTTATGACTGTACACGAAATTCGCGCGCTGCTGGCGGCGGACAAAGCCACCGTGGGCACATGGCTGCAACTGCCTTCGCCCGATGTGGCCGAGCTCATGGCCCGGGCGGGCTACGACTGGGTGGCCGTGGACATGGAACACGGCTCTTTTGGCCGCACGGGCCTCCCCGACGTCTTTCGGGCCATTGAATGCGGTGGGGCCGCGCCCTTCGCCCGTTTGGGCGAGGCCAGCAAAAAGCAGATCAAATCTGCCCTGGAAGCCGGCGCGCAGGGCCTTATCTTTCCCATGATCGAAAGCCGCGCCCAGCTCGACCGGGCCATCGACCTTTCCGTCTACCCCGGCCAGGACAGCTGGCGGCCGGCCGGGGAAACAGCCCCGGAATACCGTGGCGTGGGCTTTTGCCGGGCCAATGCCTTTGGCAAGAATTTTGACGACTACCGCGCACACCGCGCCCCGGAACTTTTCCTGGTGGCGCAGATTGAGCACATCCGCGCCGTAGAGCAGCTGGAGGCCATTGTTTCCCATCCGCGGCTGGACGCCATTATGGTAGGGCCCTACGACCTTTCCGGCTCCATGGGGCTTACCGGACGTTTTGACCACCCCGACTTCAAGGCAGTCATGGACCGCATCGCCGCCGTCTGCGCGCGCTGCGGGGCGCGTATGGGCCTGCATATTGTGCAGCCCGACCCCACAGAACTGGCCCGACAAATGGCGGCGGGCAGCCGCTTTATTGCCTACGGCATTGATTCCGTCTTTTTGTGGGCAGCGGCAGAGCGCCCCCGACAGGAGAACAGACAGTGAAGATCACCGTTTTCGGCGGATCGGGCTTTCTTGGCTCACACATCTGCGACAAACTTTCCGGGGCAGGGCATGCAGTAACTATTGTGGACCTGCACCCTTCCCCCTGGCTGCGGCAGGATCAGACCATGATCACGGGCAACATTCTGGATGAAGATGTGGTCCATCAGGCCGTGCAGGGCGCGGACATGGTCTTCAATTACGCCGGCATAGCCGACATTGGCGAGGCCAACAGCCGCCCGGTGGACACGGCCCGCATCAATGTGGTGGGCAACGTCATGGTGCTGGAGGCCTGCCGTCAGGCCAAAGTCAGACGCTACGTTTTTGCCAGTTCCCTGTACGTCTACGGCAAATCCGGCGGCTTTTATCGTTGCAGCAAGCAGGCCTGCGAGCTGTATATAGAAAATTATCAGGCCATGCACGGCCTGCCCTACACCATTCTGCGCTACGGCTCGCTCTACGGCCCGCGTTCGGACCGCCGCAACGCTATCCACCGTTTTGTCTATGAAGCCCTTTCTGCGGGCAGCATCACCTATTACGGCGCGTCCACGGCTCTGCGCGAATACGTGCATGTGGACGACGCCAGCACCGCCACCCTGGCCGTGCTGGCCCCGGAATTTGAGAATCAGAATATCATTATTTCCGGCAACCAGCCTATGCGGGTAGGAGACCTCTTCAAAATGATCGGCGAAATGTTGGGCAAGGATCTGGACATCAAGTACCAGAACGACCCCAACAGTGGCCACTATCAGATTACCCCTTACGCCTTCATGCCCAAGGTGGGGCGCAAGCTGGTGCCGCCCCTGACCGTGGACCTGGGGCAGGGCATTTTGCGCGTTATGGAAGAGGAGCACCGGCAGATGCATCCGGAATTGGCGTCCGAAGGGGGGTATCTGCTCCCCACCGACGACTGAAATGCCGCGTCTTTTTGCTTGTGGCTGCGTCAGCGCGCGTCTGTGCTCCGGTCGAGTACCGAAGACGTACACTCCCGTCGCCCCGTCCCCGCGCTTTCTTGCCACAAACAAAAATCCGCGGCATTTCGGGGGCGTCGCCTGTATGGCCTCTGGTCGCGGCCCGACAGGGCGCACAACAGAACCCACGGCGGCCTGCGTCAGCGCGCGTCTGTGCTCCGGTCGAGTACCGAAGACGTACACTCCCGTC
>OGDY01003730.1_pt1 | contig 11384 bp, 7 predicted proteins | sample 1570341 | NCBI WGS metagenome assembly OGDY01 (sample SAMEA2581972, study PRJEB24529) | metagenome | biome: Human gut stool | place: China | collected 2011 | reverse complement strand
ACCGGGAGCTCAAAAAACGGTTCGGACCATGGACGAGAATGCTTGAAAAAGCAGGAACCAGACCGGTCTCAGAATATTATTTAGAAGGCAAGAAACGGCGGCGCGAAAAACGCGCCCGTCATAAGGAATACCGCAGGCAGCTTCGTGAACAGCAGGCGGCAGAAGCCGCAAGACTTGAAGAAGTGGCGGAATAGAATGCATGTACAGCAGAGAAACGGCAGTGCTTCCATGCCGTAGGAAGCAAAAATGTTTCTCCGCTTGTAGATACGGCAGGCAGTTGCCGGAGGAAAACAATTCAATAGAAGAAAGCATTGTGAAACGGTTGGACTGCCACAATTGTTGAAAAATGCAGAAGTTTTTTCATAGGAGGAAAACAAAATGAAAAGACAAATGAAGAAGGGACTTGCGATAGTTCTTGCTCTTGTGATGGTGTTCGCCATGACAGCGACAGCGTTCGCAGCAACAGGCAATGGGTATTCTGTTGTTGGCACAGCGACAACCTATACGCAGCCGATTCATGTAAAAGTTGTGTTAGACACCAAGAAAGATTCTTCTTCTGGGAATGCGATTTCTGAAGTGTACAATGTGCAGCTTGGAAGTGTTGGTATGTCAGCAAGAAGCTTTTCCGTTTGCGATGCCATGGTTGCATTGGACGCTATGATGCCTGATGAATTTGTAATTTATGCAGATGCAGAAGGAAATGAATTAACAAATGATTCTACATATTTATATGGAATTTCTAACGGTGACGATGTTTATTTTCCAACCTTACCATTTGCAGGATATGAACTGGATGGCTTTTCATTTAGAGTAAATGGAAAAATTCCGCTGTCAAGCTTGACTGGAGATCCGACTTCAGGAGGTCCTTATGGAACAACGATCAAGACTACTCCAATTAAGGACGGAGATATCATTCATTTCTATTGGAACTATCCATACAATAGGACTAGTACAGAACTTTATAGTGCAGATTTCTTGTCGGTAAATCCAACATATTCAGTAGCGTCAAATGGGACACTGAATCTTCAACTCCAAAAGTCTTACGATTATTTTAATAACAGTTTTTATTGGAATATTTCTGACTTTGTGAACTATTCAGGGGCAACAAGCGGTACATATGATGTCAAAATCTATGATGCGACAGGAAGTATTGTTAAAACAGCAACCCTGCCAAAGAGTGGAAGTGGTGATATATCGAATTGTTCATTAAGTCGTGGAACATACTATGTAAGAGTGAATTCCAATTCTTATAAATTAGTTGATGGAACGGAATGGAATGTTGATACTACAATGGCATTTGAGAAATTTGTAGTGCAATAAGTTAGATTAGAAAGGTAGTATGGGCTGTCGTACAATTGATTAAATCAACTGTGCGATAGCCCCATACTGTAAGGTGGGCAACTATGAAAAAAATAATTACATTTTTGATGTGTTTAATAGTATCGTTTTCACTATTTCCTTCGATATGTTTTGCAGGCAATTCGTCGGAAAACGAATACACTATTACAATCCCAGATCTTGTAGGCAAAGTTGAATATGAAATAGAGAAAAAACAAGCAAAAATAAAAACCATAGTGACAGCATATGACTTGCAGTTTCAGAACATAGTCACACAGGGAATTTCTGTATCTGACATAACAAGAGACGAAGCAGATCCTACGAATATAAATTACACACTTACTATAGAGCAAGATAGTCCAATACCGGATAACATACCTATAGAAATAAATATGTCCGGTAATGAAACCAAGACTGTTTATAAGGGAGTTACAGATAGAACGACAATTTTATCAAAACCTACTAATAATGTAAGTAATTTCCCATATGTGTCAACAGAAAAGGGTAACATGGGAAATTATGATTATGGAAATAGCAAAAACAACGGAAAATGGAAGTTTAATGTTGCATTTGACAAAGAAAAGGGCTTTGGCAAAATAACATTTTATTATGCAATGAATAGCAGCGAAGCAATGGGGAGTCCGAGAAGTTGTAGTCTGCTTTTTAAGACAAAAGACTCGGTTATATCTGATTTTGCTTTAAAAGATATGCAAATTTTAAATAATAGTGGAGTATGGACGGACAAAAACAATTTGTTTTCGGAAAATTCTCCTGCAGAAATTATCACTCCGTACAATCAAGATATTGCAGAAGTTAAGGCTTGCCTGAAAACCGGAATCCAATTATATTTAGATGATGCGAAGCAAGGAGAGGAAGTGAGCACAGATGGGAGTTGCAATCTTAAATTAAGCTCTTCGTTTGAAGGTGTAACGCACAAAATTACGCTGAAAGAAGGAGAAAACAGCAAAGAAGAATATATGCTTATTTGTTATAAACAAGGCTACGATGCAATGCCGAATCAAGTAGTTGATTATATTTGCCCTGCATCGCAATATACGAACGGTGGAAAACCTGCAGGAACTGCATACGGAACAGATAGACGTGCTGTATTGTCCTTGAAGGGTGGAAAGATTAGCTCATTTGGAGATGATACAATTGCGCTTCCACCTGTATCACTGGGAAATTATGGTGGATACATTACATATTACTATGAAAGTGCAATTATAGATAATCCAAACAATCCTTATGGCATTGACTTTATTGTTTATGGAAATTCTTTTGATGGTGGATCTGGAGGAGCAGAGCCGGGAAATGTGCTAGTCTCTGAAGATGGAAAGAAATGGTATAGTCTAGCCGGATCCTTTTTCTATGATGAGAAGTCTATTTGGAATTATAAAGTAAAATATCAAAATTATGACGGAAAAGCAAAAGTGATCCTTCCTGATAATACAGAAGTGTTTTCATATACATATCCCTTGAAGAAAAATTATGCTTTTTTTAATTGGTCGAATGATTTAGAAAAAGAAATGGAGCTGAGTGGTACTTTTCTAAAAGCAAGCAATGATAAAAATCAATATGGCAATACTTTGCCTTCTTATCCTGCATTTGGATATGCAGACTGTGGAATGCTGAGTGATTCAAACATAGCTTCAAATCCCTACATAGGTTTATCCGACATCAACCCATATAGTAAGGTAAAAGATGGCGGGATATATTCGGGAAGAACTGACGGGTTCGACCTTGCATGGGCAGTTGACGAAAATGGAAAAGCAATCAAGCTGACTAATGGTATACATTACATTAAGATACAAACAGCCAGTTTCATTGACAACGGTGCAATCGGAGAGAAATCGACCGAAGTAAATATGGTAAGGATAGCAAAAGCGAATGATAGCAGCGTTGGAAAAACTGCAGATGCAGAAAAGATTACCTTTGATGGGACAGATATTCAACTTGAATCCGGAAAGTATGAATATGATGCAAGTGTAAGCGGAGCCTTTGATGTGCAAGTCAAGGCTTCAGATAATGCAAATATCTATATTAACAGTATCAGAGGGAATACCGCTAACTTTAAGGTAGCTGCTCATGGAGTGGTCAGAATTATAATTCAAGAAGGTGAGAAAGAACCGGTCATTTATTATTTTAAAATTAACGATGATAACAAAAGTGCGGAAAATGTCATCACAGCGGTAAGTTTGGATGCTGCAGGCGGACAAATTTACGACTACGAAAAAGAAATATTGTATTTTGACAAAGACAGCAGCGTTAGGGAGTTGCCAATCCCGACAAAAGACGGATGCACTTTCATGGGTTGGTATGGCGGACAGCAGAAGTATACAAAGTATGAAGAGGGCATGCCGGAAGAGGTAAATCTAGTCGCAAAATGGAAAGAAAACAATCCAAAGCCGCTTGACCCTGAGAAGAAAATTACGGTCTCTTTCCGCTTGATTGGAGCGACTCACTCAAAGGGCGATGTTGACCTTTCTTCCGAAGAAAAAAATGGCTACAAAGGTGCAGAATATGTAACATGGATTCCAACCCGCAGCTATACATTGCCGGAAGGAAGCAGCGTATATGATCTGTTCGCTAAAGCTATGAAAGACACCGGAATGAAAGAAAAGGGTGGCGTTGGAGGGTATGTATCCTCAATTTGGGCACCATCACAATTCGGCGGATATGAACTTTCCGAGTTCACGAACGGAAAGTATTCCGGTTGGATGTATACCATGAATGGTGATCATACAGATGGAATCAAAGTTCAAAAATTGTTGAATAATGCAGAAATAGTATTCCATTATGTGAATGATTATCGTTATGAGGTCGCGGACTGGGCAAAAATGGGTGGAGAAAAATGGCCGCAGCTTGGTACAGGAAAATTCCATAACGAATGGCTCAAGGCTCCTGATCGTATCGGTGGAACCGGAGGAGGAAGCCCTGTCATTGAGGAAAGTAAAGCTGTCACCACTTCCGGGTCTTCAGGCTCTGCAACGACGACTGTTCCAACCGAGGTTAAGGTCAGCGGCACTACCGCGGCAGCGACCGTCAAGGCTGAGAATCAAAGCGAGATTCTCAAGCAGGCTACGGAGAACAAATCCGCAGAAATCGTGCTTGAGGTAGCGGCTTCCGACACGAAAGGCGCGGAGAACGTGCAGCTGCAGCTGGAAACTTCGTTTGTAAAGAACATCAGCGATAAGACAAACGCAAGCCTGACCCTCGATACCGAAAACGGCAGAGTCAGCTTCGATCAGGAAGCGCTCAAGGCGATCATCAGCGAGGCGAAGGGCAGCACGATCCTTATCGAAATCGCAAAGGTATCAAAACCGACCGAAGCGCAGAAGAAGGCTGCCGGCACAAACGGCGACATCTTCAGACTGGTTGTGAAGTCCGGAGATAAGATCATCTCGGAATTCAACAAGGGTAAGGCAACGGTTCGCGTGGAGATTCCTGCGAAGCTGACAGATAAGAAGGTCGCGGCAATTCACCTTGCCGATGACGCGAAGATCGAGCAGCTGGCAGGCAGAACCTTGACCATCAGCGGTAAGAAATTCTACGAATTTACCACGCCGCATTTCTCGACCTTTGCACTCGTTGACGCGGACGAACTGGGACTGGAAGTCGAAGAACCGCAGGTTGACGCCAAGGCGCTGACCGCGAAGCTGACACCTGTCGCTCGCTCCGCGAAGACCGCGAAGAAGAACGTCAAAGTCACCGTCAGCCTCGACAAGCAGGATAAGGCGATCATAAAGGAACTCAAAGACGCGGGCTATACGGTAAAATACCGCTTCTATCGCTCGACGAAGAAGGCGGCAGGCTACAAGGCAGCCGTCACGAAAAAGACCGCTTCTTACACCAACACAAGCGGCAAGAAAGGCACGAAATATTATTACAAAGTGCAAGTTCGCGTTTATGATGCGAATGGTAAGCTTGCGGCGAAGACTGCGCTGAAGCAGTGTAAGTATGCAAGCAGAATCTGGACGCGCTAGACTTGTCTTTTTCGCCCACCGCGGTGTCAACTGCGAATCGCTCAGTGCTCACATACTACATGTATGCTCCGCGCTTCGCGGTCAGCTTTCCTAGCGGTGAACGAAAAATCCTGCGTCTATCATAGACGCTTTCCACGCGCATTTTGCGGAATAGATTGAAAAGATTTGAATATGCAAAAAGTCTGCATTGCGGTGCAGACTTTTTGCATGCCTCAGGCTAATCAGATATTGCACATTTGCGGATTTCGTTAAAAATGAGCAAAAAACATTTGCAGATTTCGTTAAAAACGAGCAAAAAACATTTGCGGATTTCGTAAATTAGGGTATAATATCTTTTAGGAGGAAGTGAATATGGTTTTTAAGCGAAAGATATACAGCAAAATGCTGGAGTGGAAAACTGTTTCGCATGGCGAAAGCGCGCTTATGATAGAAGGCGCGCGCCGTATCGGTAAAAGTACGATTGCCCTTGCGTTTGCGAAGAACGAGTATGAGGATTACATGATTCTTGACTTTGCGCAGGAAAGTCAGGATGTCCGCCGCAACTTTGAAGAGAATATCGGTGAGCTTGATGTGTTTTTCAGGAATCTTTTTTTGCTCAAAGGCAGAGATCTGCCGAAAGGAAAATCCGTAATCATTTTTGATGAAGTGCAGCTGTTTCCGGCTGCGCGGCAGGCAATCAAGTTTTTGGTGCAGGATGGGCGATATGATTATATCGAAACGGGTTCGCTGATCAGTATAAAGAAAAATGTAAGCGATATTTTGATCCCATCGGAGGAATTCAAAATCAAGATGTTTCCGATGGATTTTGAAGAGTTTCTGTGGGCGAAGAGCGATACCGTTACCGCAGATGCAATTCGCTATGCGTTTGAAAAGAAAAAGCCGCTGGGGGATGCTGTGCACCGAAAAATCATGCAGACCTTTCGCACCTATATGGTAGTAGGTGGAATGCCTCAGGCGGTGTCGGCATTCGTCGAGGGGAGAACCTACCGGGAGATCGATTTCATAAAGAGAAATATTCTTTCCCTTTACGAAGACGACCTTAAGAAACATGATAACGACAGTAACGAGAAAGCATCGATCATTTTCAAAACGATCCCGGAGCAGCTTTCCAATCGGAATTCACATTTTCGTATGGCTGGCGTAGAAAAAAACGCAAGGTATCAAAATTATATCGGGGCGATTGATTTTGTTGCGGAATCCATGATCGCCAATTTGTGTGTCAATACGACGTCGCCGGAAGTTGCGCTTGAACTGCATGCAGACAGACGCAATTTTAAATTATACATGGGCGATACGGGCCTGCTCGTATCCCAGATTATGAAAAACCGTGACGACACGGAGGAAGATTTATATAAATCACTTATTTTTGACCGGCTTGGGATCAATCAGGGCATGATTATGGAAAATCTTGTGGCTCAAATGCTTAGAAGCAGAGGTTACGAATTATATTTCCATGAGTTTGAGATTTCCAGAGGAGAAGGCAGGAAACCAAATAAATATGAGATTGATTTTCTTTTGGTCAGAAATAAAAAGCTGTGCCCGATTGAAGTGAAATCCTCAGGATATAAAAACCATAAGTCCTTTGATATGTTTGCGGGAAAATATCAGGCAAAGGTACAGGAAAGGTATATGATCTGTGCAAAAGATTTGTCCGTAGAAGAGAATATAATCCGTATTCCGCTGTATATGACGATGTGTCTGTAATGAAAAAGAAGATCTTTGCGGTGAGATCTTTCCGGAAAACAAATCGAGAAATTTTCGACAAACTTCGACAAAATCACCCCTACTACAATAGATTTATGGTTAATATCCCTTACAGCCAGTAAGGAATTATCCATCTTGTTGCTTAAGCTGTTAGAATGTTAAGAGCAATCGGTATAGCGAATTTACCCCTTGGGCTTTGCGCCCGTTGTAAAGCTTGCTAACCGGCTCTACATTCGCAGCATTCGTTTTATGCAGGTTGAGCCGCCTTTTGGGTGCGTTCGTGTCACACCACAGTAGATTGAATGGGCAATGAGAAAAACCGGTATTAACCAATTGCAATCTATTATGAGGAGTGATTTTTTATGAATTTGAATGCGGTCGGTATTGATGTTTCCAAAAGAAAAAGCACGGTGTCTGTTCTTCGTTCCGGTGGCGATGTCCTTATGAAACCTTTTGATATTTCCCATAGAACCGCAGATTTTCAAACTCTGGCGGACAAACTGAAAGCTTTGGATGGCGAAACTCGCGTTGTCATGGAGTGCACCGGCCACTACTATGAACCTGTTGCCCGTGAATTATCGCAGGCAGGCCTTTTCGTAAGTGCTGTGAATCCTCAGATCATCAACAAGTTTCAGGGGCAGGGCAACCCTCTGCGTAAAGTGAAAACCGATAAGGCGGATTCTGTAAAAATTGCACGCTATACTCTTGACAACTGGGCAAATTTGAAACAGTATACTCTTATGGATGAATTACGTTCCCAACTCAAAAATATGAACCGTCAATTTGACTTCTACATGAAGCATAAAACCGCCATGAAGAACAATCTGATTGCGCTCATAGACCAAACCTATCCGGGTGCCAACACCTACTTTAACAGCCTCGCCCGTGAAGACGGTAGTCAGAAATGGGTGGATTTTCTTGATACTTATTGGCATGTGGATTGTGTTCGCAAGATGTCCTTGCAAGCCTTTACAGAACATTATCAAAAATGGTGCAGCCGCAAAAAGTACAGCTTCCGCAAATCAAAAGCGGAAGAAATCTACGGAATAGCAAAGGAACTGGTTCCCGTGCTTCCAAAGGACAATTTTACCAAATGTATCATCAAACAGGCCGTCGCACAGGTAAACGCTGCTTCACAGACTGTAGAACAGTTGCGTTCCCTTATGAACGAAACAGCCTCCAAACTGCCTGAATATCCGGTTGTTATGGCAATGAAAGGCGTAGGTCCATCGCTAGGGCCTCAGCTTATGGCCGAAATCGGTGATGTTACACGCTTTACCCATAAAGGTGCGGTTACCGCCTTTGCCGGTGTCGATCCCGGCGTAAACGCCTCGGGAGATTACTCGCAGAAAAGTGTACACGCTTCCAAACACGGCTCACCGATGCTGCGGAAGACTTTATTTCAGATTATGGATGTCCTGATCAAAACAAAACCGGATGATGCAGTCTATTTGTTTATGGACAAAAAGCGTGCCGAAGGCAAGCCATATTATGTCTACATGACCGCCGGTGCCAATAAATTTTTACGTGTGTACTACGGAAGGGTAAAAGAATATCTCTCCGCACTTCAAGAATCGTATTAACAATACCTCATATCATTTTTTTCAGACCGACATACTTTGGCGGTCTTGTTGTGATGTATATTTTTCAATCTATGTAAAATTTCCAGCTTTTTTAAAATTTTTTCTTGATTTTTTATTTGCAGGCTTTACATTATATTACGGTTCGCATATGCGAATTATGCAGCAAATAAAAATGTATGCCAAACGCAAACGCGACATACATAATATGTTTTTTTCAAAATCAGTCGTTCTGACTTGACAATGCCTCCGCATACCCAAGAAGCCGCTGCTGCCTCTTTGTATCCAGTCTGCGAAAGGATTCTATCAAAACACTTTCATCCCGGCTGATAATAAGAAAGTCTCCCTGCGGTGAAATCATATTTTGATTAGCGCCGTCAGTCAGCAATTCGTAGGGTGTCACCTGCAGCACTTCACATATTTTTATAATTTTATCTGCAGATGGATTTGTCTTTTTTCTTTTCCAATCACTAATTGTGCTCGGCGATATTTCCGCTCTTGCTGAAAACTCTTTTTGGCTCATGCCGCGCTGCTCAAGCAGTGAAAAAATTTTCTGACTGATAATCATAGGCTCACCTCTCAGGAATGCTTTTCTTCATCATACCATAAGGCCCGCCTGAGTTCAACGACGAAATCACCAGTAGCACGTCTCTATATGTTTTGCTTCTCTTTTCTTTACAACGATATAGGTAATTTTCGTATCATCTTCATTCGTTTTAATAACTACCCAATCATCGAAATATCTGAAAAGTCTTCCGTAGCGTTTGAAGAAAAAACCTGAAGCATATAGTGAACTTAACCAATTCTCTTCGTGAATATTTTCCAGTATGGCTTTTAGAGAAAAGCCGTCTTCTTCGACGAACGCTGCGAAATCAGGATTCTCCTGTGCATATTCGGTTAACACATATAAAACGATTTTCTCAAGAACTTCTGCCAGATAGTTGCCTCCACACCTATGTTTATCCAAATGGCTTTCTATAAGTACCAACGGGATCTTAATGCGTAAGGGCGAAATAAAAAAAATGTTATACCATTTATTATCAATATCATAAAAATAAACCTCATCAAAAATCGGAGTTTTATTGAAAATCCCTTGTTCTGTGCGAGAAAGCCAAAAACCTTGTTTTAGTAGATGATGAGTGTCAACTACCCGATAGCCGCCATTCTCACTGCCTTTTTCGCCTATCAATGCTGTTTGTCCCAGTTCAAAGAGATATTCCACCTCTTCCGGCGTATTATACAATGTAAGCAGTCTCCTACCGGCATAGCTCGCGCCACCCCAGCCATATTGAATATGCCCGTCTGCCAGTCTTCTGGCCATAAGATTTGCCATTTTATTGTATCTCCTTATATGCGATTTTACGATTCGTATATACATATTACATGATTAAAAAAAGTATGTCAAGCCTAAACTTAACATACATTCTAAATCATCTGCGTCTACAGTGCTTCCACCTCTTCGGCAGACAATCCTGTATTTTCAGCGATAACTTCAACCGGAATCCCTGCCTGCTTGAGATTCTTCGCAATTTCGCGCTGTTTCTGTGCAGCGCCTTTTTCAAATCCAATGGCCTCACTTTCCCGCCCGCGCTCGTTCAAAATATACTCGAATGTCATGTATCGTTTCCTCCATTCGTTTGAATTGAACTTCCTGACACGCTCGTCAATCATGCGCGTCAGCTCTGAAGCCTGATTTTTCTTCGGGTCATTCAGATACTCGTAAAAAGGCTTCAGTGCCTTCGGAACTTTCTCCGGAGAGCATTTCGTGTTCAACATTATTGTATACGATAAATCTTTTAGAGGCAAGCTTTTTTCCACATCCCACGAGCGGAAAAAATAGACAGGCTCGTCCATATTGAAGTGGTCGAAGGTGCAGATGAAGATGACATAACTTGGCTTGAGCTCTTCGTAATGCTTTCCTTGCTCCAGAAAGTCCAAATCAATGTTGGCGTGATAGTATCTTGCACGTTTATCAAGCTCTAAACCGTCGCTGGTCTGCATCTCAATATCAGCCCAAAGTTTTGAGCTTTCAACGAAGGCATCGAATCGCACACCGTGTGCATCTGCCTCTAACTTCAGCGTTTTCTGCGTTTCTACGCTCAAGTTTTCGAGTGAACCTGTTTGTTCCGAGTCTTTGTCGACAGCATCGCTTTCGTTCATATTTCCGTCCAAATCTTCGTCAATCTCAGAGTTATCGACAAACGGATTGTCGGACTTCTTAATGCGGATGGCTCCGATTTCTTCGTTCGGCAGAATCAGTTCCAAAAGCGCACGGCAAATCTTCGGGCTTCGCATGACATTCATAAAGATTTTGTCATTTGTAAACGGACGGAAATAGGGGGAATCATAGATGGAGTTATCCCTATTGTTTTCGGTCATAATTTTTTCTCGCTTTCCAAGAGTTACGCTCGCGCGGCAGCGCACTCTTACTTTAAAGAAATAACGGATTGCCATGGCATGCACATACAGAATCTGTAAGATAATAATAGCATAATATGGAAATAAATACAATCCATATACTGGGATTTACAGCTGAGAAAATTCTGACGGATTTCGACAAAATTCGACAAACGAAAGCAGAGCAGGGCTTCACCCCCCAAAATTCTCCAAATAATACTTGACATTATATGACTACAAGTGTAAACTAAAAGCACAAAAGGGATTACAAATGTAAACGAAGAAAGAGACTGAAAGGGGAACGACTATGAACTTATTCAACACAGTAATTTTGGTTACAGCGGCGGCAGCGGTAGTGCTGCTTGTGAAGCTGGCATTTGGA
>OGDY01003726.1_pt1 | contig 11390 bp, 12 predicted proteins | sample 1570341 | NCBI WGS metagenome assembly OGDY01 (sample SAMEA2581972, study PRJEB24529) | metagenome | biome: Human gut stool | place: China | collected 2011 | reverse complement strand
TGCGTGGCAGAAAAAGCAGCAGCGCCGCAACGAGCGCTGACCCGTAACGCAAGACTCGATAGGGTCTTTTTGTTTGCAAAAATTTAGAGGTAACGCCTATGAACAATACGATTGATTTCAAGACCGCAAAGACCATCGACAGCATGAGCAAGAAGCTCGACCACATCGACGATACCGTGACCGGCTTCTTCTCGGTCATGCACATGGCAATGAAGCACGAGCTTGGCAGCGCAGAGCCTTATTTCGCCGCAACCTCGCCGGTTCTGGACCTGACGGTTATCCGTCCTGACGATGCGCCGCACATCCTTGCCTGCTTCGATGAGGCAGATGAGGGCATCGGCATCTCTGAGAACGAGCCGCTGGGCTTCCGTTACAATCCCAAACAGGTCGTCAAGCTGATGGGCCAGCGGTATCTGGTCGGTCCGGTCATTTTTCACCGCTTCGATGAGGATGGCAACTTCGCATCCCTGACGATGTGTGATATGTACACCATCCAGAAATATCTGGAAGCCAAAAGTGTCACCCTGATGATCGACCGCGACAAGCTGACCTGCATCTGCATCGACTGAGGTGTGCCATGCTGAACTTTTTTATCGGATTCGCATTTTTTGAAGCGGGTGCTATTTTCGGATTCTTCGTGGCGGCTCTGCTGAACGCCGCCCATGCCGGGCAGGAGAGCACAATCTTTAAGGAGAATGATAATGGAACAGAATGAAAACACCCTGTCCGTGCTGAAAATTGCGCCGGGACAGTATCCGCAGCAGGTCGAGATTGATAACGACCTGAAGGCTTTGCAGCAGGCAGTGAGCGGTTTCATCGGCGCAAGCTACCTCATGCAAGTCCTCAATGACCCGGAGAGCATCACCGGGTAAAAAGCGTCCCACCGGGACGCGTAGCCTGCATTGAAAAATGCAGATCAAAGGGGTTTGGGGCACTCCCCAACAAGCATTTTGCAACGCAAAAAGTGTTTTTGTATAGACGAAAACATTGCTTGCTGGGTCACTTTTCGTCCGGGGTGGAGTCCGGGGCGCTGCCGCTGCCGGAGTTCAGGATCGCCACGAACTGCTGCAGCTGCTTGAGGGAGCTGACACCCAGTTTTTCGTAGATGTTCTTGTTGTGGAAGCGTAGGGTACTGTCCTTGATGTCCAGCTGCTCCACGATCTCCCGGGTGCGCAGCCCGGCGGCGTAGCCGTCAAAGATGCGGCGTTCGGTCTTGGTCAGGGTGGGGATGCCCGCCACAAAGGTCTGGAAGGCATCGGGCACCGACTCGTTGCGGCACACGTCCGCCAGCCGGGACAGCTCAGTCTGCATCTGCTGGCGTTCCAGCTGCAACTCGTCCATCCGCCGCCGGGACTCCCGCCGGTCTTCCTCGAACTGCCGGAACGCAGGCGAGAGGATGCGCCGGTGGAAGTTCATGCAGCAGAACACCACGAAAAAGGCGATGAACAGGCCGATGAGCAGCATCTGCAGATTGCCGGAAAAGACCAGTCTCCGGTAGTCTGCCATGGGGATGCACACCGCCAGCCGGTAGGACTGGCTCTCGCTCAGGCGGCACAGCTGGGAGATGCCAGCATAGGCGCTGTCGGGGCCGGTCAACTGGGTCAGCCCGCCGCCCATGCTGCGCAGCACCAGCGTGTTCCGGGGGGTATGGTAGTAGCCGCCGGTGGTGCCGCTGCTGAGGGCGGCATCGGCGGCAAGGCCGTCCCCCGCCGGGGCCAGCAGGCAGCTCAGCCGGTCAAAGCCGGTGGGCTGGGCAAAGTTCTGCTTGAAGTAGCTCTCGCTGATCTCAAAGCCGCACAGCCCGTACATCGTGCCGTCCCGCCCCCGCAGGGGCAGCAAAAACAACTGCACCTCCTCCGAAGTGCCGGGCAGCTCGAACCGCTCGGTCAGCGTGTAAGACTGGTACAGCGGGGTGCTGCCGGGGGTCATCCAGCGGTCGTAGTCCGGGAACTGGTCGGTCTGGAACTCCATGCGCCATTTGCGGTGGGGCATCACGCTGTGGGCCTTGCCCACCTCCGCACTGCCCCGGTACAGCAGCAGGGGCACGGTGGGGGTGTCGGCACCGCTTTTCTGCACATACAGCCCGGCGCGGGAATGCTCTGCTCCCTCCATGCGGGTGTTGACGGTGGCATCCAGCAGCACAAAAGCGCCGGAACAGCCGGTTTGGCGCAGACGGCGGCACAGCGGCTCGATCATTTTCTCCTCCAGCGCGTTCAGCACCTCGGGGGAGTCGTTCAGCTGGGCAAAGGACATCTGCCGCAGAGCAAGCTCCTTGTCCACCTCTGCGCTCATGTCCTCGGACAGGTTCACACCCATGACCGCCAGCTGGTCAAAATAGCGCTCCATATCGTTCTGGAACACCGAAAACTGGATCTGCAGACTGCGGCTGATGTCCTTTTTGGTGTTGTGCAGGCTGGCAAACAGGAACAGCGCCGCACCAAAGGTCAACACCAGCAGCACCACCAGCAGCAGGCAGGCCCACAGCAGCCGGCTGCTCATGGGGCTTTGGCGGAGCTTTTCACGGTGCCGGTCAACAAAGTGCATCAAAGTCCCTCCTTTCCGGCTGAGCGGCAGGCTCAGGCATTGTCACACAGCAGCTGCCATGTTTCCTCGGCAAGGGCTTCCAGCGTTTCGCCGTCCGCAAGGCGCTGGGGGTAGTCCTTCTGACGCTGGCGCAGGCTGTCGTACAAGGTTTTGGCCTTGGCGTGGTACCCCACGATGCCCGGTTCGGACAGTGGGGTGTTCTGGATGCGCATTTCGTTGTAGACGTCATACAGCCGCTGATAGCTCTGCTGCTCAAAGGGATAGTCCGCAATGGCGTCAAAGGCGGCGCTGGACACCGGCATGTAGCCGGTATCGGCGGCAAATTCCAGATTGCGCTGCTGTTCGGTGAGCCAGCGCAGGAACACGGCGGCGGCTTCGGCTTTCTGGTCGGTGGTCTTAAAGGCACACAGGCCCACACCGGCCTGCGGCATCAGGGGCGTGGCGGTGCCTGCGGCGTGGGGCAGGGGAGCCAGCAGCAGGTCGGTGGGCTCTGTGGTGTTGTCCGGGTAGGTGACGAAATCATTGTAATAAAGGATGGCCGCAGAGCTGCCAAGGCCTGCCAGCGTCTCGCCGGTCATCACCTGCGTGTTGGAGTACAGGTCCGAGATCAGAATATCGCCCTGCACCAGTGCCCGGGCAAACTCCATCCACGAAGCGCGGAAGGTCTGGTTGGTCAGATCGTACCAGCTGCCCTTGTATAGCTCGCCGCTGCCCTGCTCCAGCGCGTTCAGCTCCACCAGACGCAGGGGGTAATCCAGTGCGCAGAAGGGCTTGCCCTGCGACCACTGCCGGTAGGCACCCGCCATGGCAAAAAAGCCGTCCCATGTGGCAAGGGTGGAAAGCTGCGCCCCGGTGTCCGCCGCAAAGCGGGCGTACTGGGAGCCGTTCAAAAAAATGAGCTGGGTGGATTTGGACACCGGGAACACCACCTGCTTCCCGTCAATGATGCCGTCCTGCACAAAGCCGGGCACATAGGCCGCCATGTCCTCGGCGGTGAACCAGTCGTTCCAGTCCACAAGGTTCTCGATGCCCAGAGCGCTGGCGTCCGCGGGGTGGGCCGAGAACAGGTCCGGCAGGTCCAGCGCGCCGGGCTTGCCGGCCTTGGCGTCCTGCAGCTGGCCGCCGATGGCGGCACTGTTGGTCATGTTGGTCACGTTGAGCAGGATGCCCTTCTCTCTGCCCACCGTGTCGTTGAACTCGGTCAGCAGGCGGTTCATGGGCGAGTCCGCCTGTTCGCCGTACACATGCCAGATGCTGAGCATGGTGGGGTCCTTGGGCGAGAGCAGGGTCTTGCTGCCGCCGCAGCCCGCAAGAGCCAGACCGGGGACAAGCGCCGCAAGCTTTAAAAATGTCCTTCGTTCCATTTTTCATGACTCCTTTCCGCACATTGCAGCCAGAGGGGGAAAACCGGCACAGGCAGGGCTGCAGCTGCCCGTTTTGAGGGGGAAAACGCCCCCAAATCCCCCCAATTTTGGGCTTTTTGGGGGGATTTTTTGAGGGGGAAGCCCAAAACCCCAAAAATTTTTTTGGAATTGCCCCCCAAAAACGGCTTTTCTGAGGGGGCAATTTTTTCCCGGGTATGATACAGTACAAACAGAAGAGGTCCCGCGCCGGTGCAGAAAGCCTGTCGCTGTGCACAAAACGTGTCAACGGGCAACTGCGGATTCTATTCATAAGGATAGCATAAGATGGAGCGGACTGCAAGTGCAGAGAATACCCAAACCAGAGCCCCCTAAAAAGCAGGGGGGGACAAACAGAAAGGAGCACCCCCATGAAAGAGATGAACCGACGCGAATTCCTCACCCTCTCCGGCGCAGCCGTTGTGGCGCTCTCGCTGGCAGGCTGCGGCGGGCCCTCCGCACCTCCCGTACCTCCGGCCTCTGAGAGCAAAGAGATGGCCCTGTTCAGAGCCATCAACGAGGTCTGGTATGAAGTCAACAGAGAAGTAGTCCCCAATCCCAAACTTCAGATCTGCAAGTCTGTGGTCTACTGTCAGGAGGCTGCCGACCTCGCAAAGTTTACAGCCAGCCCCTTTGAAACCTATGAACCTGAAGTAGACGAGGAGGATTTCCGCAAATGGAACTTGCCTGATGATGTATTCCACGAGTACCAACTCCGTGAGTCTGAAATGATACAGGAAATCAGGAACAAATATGGAAACGGAAGCTATCGGGGGACTGTGGGAGTTTCTAACGGCACCCATGACGGTATGCAATTAAAGCAACTGTATCCTCGTAATCCGAGCGAGGTCAGGGAGTTTGTGCGGCGTCTGGCCGGGCATGGACTGGCGAGTCTGCATCCCGAGCAGTGGATGATCGGGCTCTACTGCCCCACCATTAAGGGCAAGACCTATACGGTGGCGGTAATGGTAAACTTTGCACCGATCTGAAGCGGGGCAGGGATGCACGGACTTCCCGCAAATCCCGAACCGTAATCTATAATATATTGTATCGAAAGGAGCACCCCCATGAAAGAGATGAACAGACGCGAATTCCTCACCCTCTCCGGCGCATCGGTCGCCCTGCTGGCACTGGCTGCCTGCGGCAGCACCCCTTCCACGCCCGCAGCGCCCGCTGGCAGCAAGGAAGCTGAGCTGGTGGCAGCTATCAACAAGGTCTGGAAGGAAAAGCATGATGCAGGGGCGGTTGTCCACGAGCAGCTGACCCTCAATCAGGATGCGGTAGGTGCCATAAGGTGCTACGGACGTGTTTTTGAAGAGGCCAACGAGACACCGCATACGTTGAAAGACCCTGACCACAAGATCATTTTTGGGGAACTCAATGGACTTGAGGACAAGATACGGAACAAGTATGGCAAGGACAGTTTGGCAGGTATGGCCGGCATCTCCGAACCGTCTCCCGAGAATGTGGTGGTTCTGGAGGATGAGTATTCTTGCGAGAATACTGCCGTTCGGACTTTTGTAGCAAAACTGCTGAACAATTCTGATAGCGCCAAGGCAGAGTTCATCAGCATTTATCTCCCGGTGGTTCAGGGCAAGACCTACATGACCGCTGTTGTGTTCCGAAATAACAAGGCATAAGATAACAAGACATCCCCCTGTTTGCCCCGGGCACGGCCCCCCTGTGCCTGGGGCTTTTTGACAGAAAGGAGCACCCCCATGAAACGATACGACCGACGGACGTTCCTCAAGCTCTCCGGCGCATCGGCGGTGATGCTGGCGCTGGCAGCCTGTGACGATAGCTGCTCCTCCGGCTCTACAAGTTCCGGCTCTGCCACAGAAACGCCTCCCTCGCCGCCGATCCCTATGATCCGGGACGGGCAGAAGATCCTGACCATTTTCAACGCAGAGCTGGCCCGGCGAAAGGTGGAGAACATCAAGTTCGAGTACAGCAAGGGTCTGGAACACGCCATTCAGGCAGATGTGCAGATGTTTGTGGATAACGGCAGCCCGGAGTTCCCGTCGGACGAAGGGCTCAGGCTGCGGATGGAGGGCGACTATGCCGCAAAGATGTGGGATGGTCTGCACGAGGCGGGTTACAGCTCCGGCTCCACAGCCATCTTCCATATGCTCAATCAGTACCGGGTAGGCGTGGATTTTGACCACGAAGGAAAGCAACGTTACAGCATGGATCGTCTCTACCCCACCACCGAGGCCCAGTTCCAGCAATTGGTGGATGAACTGATCAAGGACTACGGCGGTGTTCCGGGGCTTCATGAGGACGACCCGGTGGTGAATAAGGTAGGCATCACTGTGGTGGATATCAACGACAAGACCTATTGGGCCGCCTACATCATCGACAAGTGGCAAGGCATAGGAGACGGCTGAGCCATACCATAGAAAAGGAGCCTACCATGAAATACCAACGCTTTGCGGCCCTTGTGCTGGCTGCGACCCTGCAACTGGCGGGGTGCGGCGGCACCCAGAGCAGCCCCAGTGCCGCTGCCGACCAAAGCTCCGACAGCAGCCGAAGCACCCCCGGCGCGGTGGCGCAGGCCGCCCAGACAGACCGCATCACCGACCAGTACACGCTGGAAAAGAACGTTTCGGGCGTGTGGGGGGAGGACGCGGTGCAGTACATTTCCGTCCATGTGCCGCAGCTGGAATGCGACAGCCCGGATGCCGCCTACATCAACGATGAACTGAACGCCATCTATGCGGCAGATTTCCGGGAGTATGAGACCTACGAAGAAGCCGAACTGCCGGACGGCGAGGTTCCGCAGATCGGTGTGAACTGGGATGACTGGTGGTACGGCGACTGCGTCAGTCTGGTGGTGCGCAGCCGCTACGGCGGCACCGCCCCGTGGCGTTACAGCGGCTGGTGCTTCGATTTTGCCACCGGCCAGCAGATCACCGTGGCTGAAATGCTTCAGCGCATGGGTCTGGACCCGGATACCGTGCAGGAGCAGGTGCAGCGGCTGGCCATGCAGGCCTTTGACCGGGAGATGGCGCAGGGCGCGTATTACGAGGGCCTGCGTCTCGGCGGAGAGCTTTCGCAAATGCGAATGGATACGCTGGAATACAATGAACTGGAAAACCTGTGCCTGCTTTTGCCGGAGCAGGATCAACTGGTGCTCCGGGGTAAGTACAGCTGCGAAGAAGGCTGGCAGCAGCTGGATATGGAGCTCTCGCTGCCCCCCGCTGACACCCCGGTGCTGACCGATACCTACGATGGTGTGCAGGTGCAGCTGGAGGGAACGCAGGCAACCATCACCCTCCGCCCCGCGCCCAAGACCGATCAGTGGGGCACAGACCTCAACGTCTGGGTGGAGCAGGAGCACAGCTACCCCATCCTTGGCGCTTACAATGAATATGTGGACGTGTGCATCGGGGAGCAGGAGGACGGATTCTTCCGCCCGGTGGTCTATCTGCTGACCAAAGACGGCGTGGTGGAGTATGTGGACGTGCTGCGCTGCCTGCTGTACGGGGATGCCATGATCTGTCAGGACCCCATCTACTTTGCCAACAATGGCGTGGCGCTGGAGCGCAGCGGCAGCGAGGTGAACCTGCGCCGGGCGGATGGCTCTGTACTGGAGCTGGCTCCCCTGTCGGCAGAGTGGAGCGCGCAGGAGATCCCCTATTCCGTCACCGGCTCCTACAACTACACCTCTGAAACCGGCTGGAACTGGCTGGATCTGGGCAGCGACGGCAGCGCCCAGCTGGGCGTGCAGGACAACAGCCGCATCTATCGGGGCGATGCCGCGTATCTGGGTGTGGTGCCGGAGGGCGTGGTGCTGGGCATCTCTGCCGATGAGGAGCTTGAATTTGTGGCGGCGTTCAAGAACGACCTGTACAACGAGAACCTGACCATGACCATGATCGCCGGGCAAAACCCCTTTGCCGAGGGCGAGACCCAGCTGCAGATGACCCGCAGCTACGGCTGAGATCACAGGAGAACGACCATGAAACACAAACGCCTTGCCGCTGCAGTGCTGGCGGCGGCTCTCTGGCTGACCGGCTGCGGCGGCGCGGCGGCTCCCGCTGCCCCCGCAGGCTCCGGCGCAGCTTCCCAAAGCGCCGCAGACACGGCGGTGCAGACAGCACAAAAAGACCGCATTACCGAGCAGTTCACGCTGGAAAAGACCATCCGGAACGAGTACGACATCACCTATAGGCTGAACATCCATGTGCCGCAGCTTGTGTGCTACAGCCCGGACGCCGCTTATATCAACTATGAGCTTGCCGCCATGTATGCGGCAGAATTCCGAGAGTACGAGGACAGCCCGGAGATCGAGCCCCAGCAGGACGAGGGGAGCCCGGATACTTATATCAATTGGGACGCCTACTGGTACGGCGACTGCGTAAGCCTTGTGGTTTTCCGCTACGACGGCGGCTTAGACCCGGGGTATTCCCGGGGCTGGTGCTTCGATTTTGCCACCGAAAAGCAGGTCTCCGTGACGGAAATGCTGCAGCGCATGGGTCTGGACCCGGATGCCGTGCAGCAGCAGATGCTGCGCGGGGCCATGCAGACCTTTGACCGGCGCATGGCGCAGGGCGGCTACTACGAGGGCCTGCTCAGCGGCGGCAATCTGGCAAGCATGCGGATGAACACGCTGGAAAACAACCAGCTGGATGACCTGTGCCTGCTGCTGCCGGAGCAAGACCGGCTGGTGCTCCGGGGCGGGTGCAGCTCCACCGCCGGCAGCGGCTGGCGGCAGCTGGATGTGGAGATCCCGCTGCAGGCTGCTGACCCGCAGCCACAGACGGTGCTGACCGATACCTACGGCAGCGCTTCGGTGCAGCTGGAAGGAACGCAGGGCACCATCACCCTCCGCCGCACACCGGAGACCGCCGCATGGGACGCGGATTACGGCATCCGGCTGGAACAGGACCGCACCTACCCCATCCTTGGCATCTATAATGAGTATGTGGATGTGTGCATCGGAGAACTGGGCGCGTCCTTCCACCCGGTGGTCTATCTGCTGACCAGGGACGGCGTGGTGGAGTACGTGGATGTGCTGCACTGCCTCATGTTCGGCAGCGCTCTGGTCTGTCAGGACCCTATCTATATTGCAAATCAGGGCGTGGCGCTGGAACGCAGCGGCAAAGAGGTAATTCTGCATCAGGAGGATGGCTCTGTGCTGGAACTGGCTCCCCTGACGGCAGAATGGAACATGCAGGAGATCCCCTCGGAGGCTGTCGGTGCCTTCAACGATATGTCTGACAACCAGTTTGACTGGATGGACGTGGAAAGCAATGGTTGCGTCCAGATGGGCGTGCAGGACAACAACGTTTTCTATCAGGGCTACGCCGACTATCTGGGCGTGGTGCCGGAGGGCATGGTGCTGGGTGTCTCTACCAACGAGACGGCGGACGGGATGCCGGGCATCACCTTTGTGGCGGCGATGAAGTACGACCTGTACAACGAGACCCTGACCTTGACCATGCTCGACGGGCAAAACCCCTTTGCCGAGGGAAAGACCCAGCTGCAGCTGATCCGCTGCCCGGATTATTGACCCCGGCACGACTATTGAGAACACAGGAGAACCACCATGAAACACAAAGCATTCCGCTGGATACCGGCAGTTTTGCTGGCGGCGCTGCTGGCAGGCTGCGGGGCAAGGGCCGCAGCCTCTGCCCGCCCGGCTGACAGTCGGGAACTGAAATCGACCCCGCCGGATTCCATGCACGCCACCGCGGCGATCACCGAGCAGTACACACTTGAAAAGGTGGTGCAGGCGGAAAACGGCGGCACCGTCCGGCTGAACATCCACCTGCCCCGGCTGGAAAGCGACAGCGCCGATGCCGCCCGCATCAACGCCGAGATCACCCGGCTTTACGAATACGATGTGCAGGAGTACGCAGACTGCCCGGAGGCAGCCGACCCGGATTCGTGGGACATCTGCATCGAGATGAACTGGAACGCCAGCTGGTACGGCGACTGCGTCAGCCTTGTGGTCAGCAACTGCTACGGCGGTACCGATGCACCCTTCTATCAGGGCTGGTGCTTCGACTTTGAAAGCGGAAACCAGCTCACCGTCACCCAGCTGCTGCAGCGCATGGGGGCAGACCCCGCCGCGCTGGAAGAAGCGCTGTACCGCGACGTGAAGCGCCGGGATGAGCTGGATCGGCAGACCGCCTGTGAGCGGGGGCTTCTGCCCCCCGGCAGCCTGAAAGAGGGAAACACCGCATGGTGGGCTACACTGGATGAGCTGCCGCTTTCGTTTGACGAAACAGGAAACGTTACCTTTTTCGTCCGCAGGTTCAGCGCCTCCCGGGAGGAGTATGTGAACGATGCCCCAACCATCCCGCTGGATGCGCAGTCGCTGCCGCAGGACTGGGAGCAGCAGGTGCTGGCCGAGTGGATGGCCGTGACCGTGGTGTCGGAGGAGGGGCGCTTTGCCCCCGCCGACCGCAACGAGAGTTACACTTTGCAGCTGAAAAAAGCGGAGATCACCGGCACGGTGACCGTCACCTTTGCCCGGAAAGAATACGTCAGCCCGCAGATCCAGTCCGCTGCCGAGACCCGCACCGGAGAGCTGAATGCCGGCGCTGTGACCGGCTGGGACGGGGAAAAAAGTCAGGGCTGGAACCTGAAATGTCTCAGCGAGGACGGCAGAAACAACTGGACCATCTCCATGATGGAGGACGGCTCTTTGCTGATGCAGGCCACCGGCCTGAAAAAGGGCAGCACCGTGTGGTATGTGTTCCGGCGTACGGGAGCGTGGGACGATATCGGTTTCACCGCCATCCCCCGCAGGCTGTGGGGCACTTACCGCGCCGGAGACGAGGCTGCAAAGGCATTCGCTGGATGACCTTCCTGCCGGACGGAAGCTGCTGCATGAGCGTGGAATGGGACGGGTGGAGCGGCATCCTCACCGGCACCGCAGAGGGAACACAGGGCCGCACCGAGGACGGCACCGAGCTGCACTTTACACTGACCGACACGGACGGCAGGCCCTGCGAGTTCTGGGCCATTCTGCTGAACGATGACGGCAGCCCCAGCGGCTGCAGCCTGAAATACCGCGCCGGAGAGCAGTTGTTTGACCGGGACACGCGTCCCATTTACTGGAAAAACGACTCCCCGGAACTTACCCTTGAACCGTGACCAAAACCGGAAACCGTGCGATAACAGAAAGTTATCGTTTGCACAAATAAAACATACAGGAGGAAATTACTATGGGTCTTATCAAAGCAGGTATGGGCGCACTGGGCGGAACCCTTGCAGACCAGTGGAAGGAATTTTTCTACTGCGATTCTCTGGACAAGGATGTGCTGATGGTCAAGGGCCAGAAGCGCACCTCCCGCCGCAGCTCCAACAACGGCGAGGACAACATCATCACCAACGGCAGCGGCATTGCTGTGGCAGACGGACAGTGTATGCTCATCGTAGAGCAGGGCCGCGTGGTGGAGGTGTGCGCCGAACCGGGCGAATTCACCTTTGACG
>OGDY01003712.1_pt1 | contig 11438 bp, 10 predicted proteins | sample 1570341 | NCBI WGS metagenome assembly OGDY01 (sample SAMEA2581972, study PRJEB24529) | metagenome | biome: Human gut stool | place: China | collected 2011 | reverse complement strand
TGCCGCAAAACTTCCTCGTTTCATAGGGTGTACCTCCAAAGTCTTTTGATGGGTTCATGGTATCGCGGATACCGCCGTGTGTCAAAAAATCCGCCCTGATTTTTCAGAGCGGATTTATGACTTAAATTTGCTTGCTTAAATCTCGGCGGCTATAAACGATACGGCGTACTTCTATCGTGTCGCCAATCACTACATAAAAGATGGTATAGTTCTTGACTTGGATTCGGTAATAGGGATACCTGCGCTCTTTCGCAGAGTGGTATGGCTCGAATGCTTCTGCACAGGAAAGACGATCTTGAATTGCGTTTTCTACCGCATCGACAAAATCTTCAGCTGCGATTGGGTTTTGAAGCCGAACACTGATATAGTCCACGATTTCATTCAAGTCATCTTCAAAGAGCGGCAGGATACTCAGCTTATAATGCTTTCCGTCCATGAATCCGTCCTCTCACGCGCTTGAATACCTCGTCCCCGGAATAGCGAACATCGCTGGAATCCGCTGCACGGTCTGCCTCATCCAGTTTCAGTTCTACATCGTCAGTCAATGCAGAATACTGCTCAATACTCATAACGACCATAGAACCATATCCGTTTTTCGTCAGATAGACAGGCTCGCCAGTATTCAACACGGTATTCTCGATTTCGGGGAATTTGTTCCGCAGATCCGAAACAGGTCTAATGTTGATCATAGCAGTTCCTCCTTGCATGGTACTATTCTATCACTCCTATCGTAATTTTATCAGAATTTTATCACAAAAGCAATCGTTATTTTTCTCGCGCTTGCACACACCAGCGGTAATCCGGCTGATTCATCACACAGGTGACAAGGGTGATGATGTTCTCCGTACTGTCGCTCAAAACGCTGGTATCGTCCACGCCGATCTTACTGACAGAGTACACCTCATAGCTGCGTGTGCCGAGCTGGGTGGTCAGCTTGATGGTGTCGCCAATGTCAAGGGTGTGAATTTTGCCAAAGTGATTGTTGACGCCACGGTTGTGACCGGCGATGGCGACATTCCCCTCCCAAATGGAGGTGCTGGCAAAATGGCCTGCGCCCTTGCGGAGCGCATCCGCGTCCGTCCCCTGATACACCTTGACAGACAGACCAAGGGTGGGAATTTTCAGCGTACCGAGATAGCCGCCGCTGTAATAGAGGTCCTTCGTAACAGCAGTGTACTTCACCGGCGTGTAAGAGCCTGTGCTGCCGTTGGCACTGCCGGAAGCAGCGGGCGGCAGGACGGTCACGCCGCCTGTGCCGCTGACCGTTCCCGTGGCCGAACCGCTTACAAGGTTTGGCGTCAGCAGTTCCCCGGCATTCAGCGTAGTCCTCGGTCTGGTATTCCAACAGCGTCCGCACACAGTCCCGCAGCTCGATCATGCCGCGTATTCTGCTCTCTGCCGTCTTGGATACCTCCACGGGGTTCATACGGCTGTTTTCACGGTAGTAGATTTGCCCATTCACCAGTGTATAGGAGAAGTTGCGGACGGCGGGATCAGCCTCAATGGAATGATCCTCGCCCTCCAGTTCTTCCTCCCGGTCATAGGCGGTGATCTCGCCGTGAATATTTTGAACGGCCTCCGCCAGCAGTGCTTCCAACGGTTGCTCCGGGTACGGTTCACAGGTGGGCGTGGGGCCGAACGGTCCGGACACCATCTTCATCTCGCCCAAAATCATATCCGGGTGGTCGATGAAGTAGCTGTTCATCTGGATGCCGTCCTCGTTGGTGGCAAGGTGTACCCATTCGGGTTCTATATCCACCATGCGCTCACGCTTTTGCAAAAACAGAATGTCTGAAACCACCTCGGTGCCCGCCGCAGCCTTGAACGCATTGTTAGGCAGGCGAATCGCCCCCAGCAGTTCCGCTCGCTGTGCGATGTACTTTCGTGCGCTGGCAGTGCGCTTGTCCATGGTGTAGCTGGAGGTCACAACGGCGATAACGCCGCCCGGTCTGACCTGATCCAACATTTTGGCCACGAAATACTCATGGATGGGGAAATTCAGCCGGTCATAGCGTTTGTCCGGCACATGGAACTGGCCGAAGGGGACATTGCCGATGGCAACATCGAAAAAGTTATCCGGGAAGGCAGTTTTCTCATAGCCCTGCACCGCAATACTGCTTTTCTGATAAAGCTGGCGGGCGATGCGGCCAGAGAGATCGTCCAGCTCCACGCCATAGAGCTTGCTGCCGCTCATGTTTTCCGGCAGCATACCGAGAAAATTGCCGATACCGCAGGCTGGCTCCAGAATGTTGCCCTGCGTGAAGCCCATCTGCCCCAAGGCGGCATAGATGCCGCGGATGACCACAGGCGGCGTGTAGAACGCCGTGAGCGTGGATTCGCGGGCGGCGGCGTATTCGGCATCGGTAAGCAGTTCTTTCAGTTCAGCGTAACGAGGATTTTTCTCGTCAAAGAAGTCCGCCAGACCGCCCCAGCCCACATACTGTGCCAGCACCGCCTGTTCCTCCGCTGTGGCGGCTCGGTTCTCCGCCTCCACGGTTTTCAGGGTACGGATCGCGTCCAGATTGCGCTGAAAACGCTCCAGCGGCGCACCCTCTCCGATATGGTCATCGGTGATGCGGTAGTTCCGGCCATCCGCGTCCAGCGGATAGGCAAGCGCGTTTTGCTTTTTCTTTTTCGGCGGGGTGAGTACCGCAGGCGGCTCGTCCGTCTGCGGTGTCGCGGTTTCCCGCACCATGTCCGGCTGCTCCATGTGAGCGCGGACATAGTCGATGGATTCCTTTCGGAAGATGGGAAAGCCTGTCCCGCCTTCAAAGGTCACATCCCGCAGCGATACATTTTGCGTATGATCGTCTACGCTGTCCACTTCAAACTGCCGTCCATCTATGGTCAGGCGTGTGCCAACGATAACGGGATCGGCAGTTGAAACAGGTTCGGACTGCGGCTGCTCCGGCTTCGCTGCGGTGTTCCTGGACTGCTCCACATAGAGCCATTCCGCCGCTTCCTTTTCGCTGACCGTCTTTCTGACCTGCTCCAGATAATCCTCGGCCTGCCACTCGCTGGAGAAGTGTTCGCTGACACCATCTTCATCCACATAGACTTCGTCCCGAATATCGTCCCAGACGGCGTAGCCGTCGTCCGTTTCGATCACGCTGAACCGCTCATAGGCGGGCGGCTGCTCTGCGGCAAGCCGTGCTGCATCCTCTGCGACCTGCTCCACAAAGCTGCGTTCCTGCTGAGGAGCATCATGCCGGTGATTGAACAGGCTAAACTCACCGTTTACATAGGCATAAAGTTGAAAATGAGTTTCATGGACAAATTCATAGTGGCGGTCATCTTTTTGCATTTCACCCAACCGGGCATTCAATGCGTCCATGAGCCACATTGCAGTGGACTTATCCTGCAATTCTTCTTCAATCAGCGGTACCGCCTGATAATAATCCATACCCATGTAATAGGGACGCGGCACATTGTCCGGTGCATTGTACAGGCTGGAGTAAATGGCCCGCGCCACCTGTCTCCGCTCATACTCTGGGATCTTTGCGATGGCATCCTCGCCGGGGAATCGTTTCTGTGCGATCAGGCGCTCATACTCCTTGACCACATTGGGGATGGTCAGATGGACGGTATCATATTTCTTGAAATTATAGTCGCGCTCATACTCCAGCCCTTTTGATGTTTTCGTGTGCTGGTATCCGGCACGGCCACCGCCGCTGTACTCACCAAAGCTGCCCTTGATGAATTTCTGATGTTCCTCCGGCGTGTGAGGATAGCAGAAGTGAGAATATACGGCCAGTCGGCTATCCAGATGGTCACAGAGGAAAAAACCGTCGATCTCGTCTTGTGTGATGAACATTTTGCATTGCCGCAGGAAGCTGGGCTGAGCATCAAAGTGCCGTTCCTCGTATGGCAGGTCGTTGAGGATGATGCCGATGCGGTGGGTGCTATACGCTGAAAGACGGTAACGCAGAATGGATGGATCATCATAATAAGCGTAGAGAAAAGCGTGGTATTCCTGCGCCAGCATTTGTAGGCCACCATCCGTCTTTGCGAACGCGACCATGTCCTCGTCCAGTTCCGGGTAGCCCTTGTGCTGGTCGTGGATCGCCAATGTCTGCGGGAAAAGGCCCTGTGCGCGGCCTTCTTCATTCAGGTCACGGGCCGTCATCAAAAGCGCGTCCATCGCTTCGTGCAGCACCTTGTCAGGGGCCTGCGCCAGTTCGGCGGCGGAGAGATATGTCCCCGCCTCCAGCAGCTCCAAAATCCGTGCCGACGCCTGTTCCCATGTGACCATGGTTTTGCTGTACCCGGTGCGGACGCTGTCCCCTTGGGCGAGGTGGACGCCATCCTCCATGAACCACACGGCGTATTTGCGGCCCTCGTACTCGATGCCGCGCCCATTTTCCGTGCCAAACTCCCGGCGCAAAAACTCTTCATTTTCCTGCTCTGGCCATTCCCGCATATAAAATACGGCGATGCGCTCCGCACTGTTGGGTTCATTGCCGCCCGTGCAGAGCGCCAGATCAATGACCTCCTGCGGCACCGTGCGGGCCGGGGCCAGAATGCCGGTGGCTGTGTCTGCCGGAGTCTCGTACACCGGGGCGTCGCCGCCCATGTCGAATAGGGCAAGCTGCTCTGCCATCACCGGCGCGTTTTGCAGACCCAGCTTGATCTTGTATTCGCCTCGCTCGATCAGGCCCTCGGTCATTTCGGTGATGACCGACCATGAAAAAACAGACTCCGAAGTGCGGGAGAGGTAACTGCCCTCCCACATCAAAAGTCCGTCTTTCTCGGCATGGTAGCCTGTCCGAACGCCGTCGGTCAGGACCTCCACCCATATATCGTTGTAGCTGTTTTTTAAGAACTCCGTGCGCTCCGCAAGGCTCTTGTGGCTCTGGAAATACTCAAATATCTCCTGCCGCTTGTGCTTGCGCCCGCCGTCGTCCAGCAGATTCGCTTCAATGAGGTGCATATCCAGGAAAGCAGGAAGCTCCGTACTGTTGGGGGTTACGGCGTCATGCTCCAGCGCAAAGGCCGTAGCCTGCTCCTGTGCCTTTTCATCCGGGTAATTGCCATAGACGCGGAGGCACTGGCGTGTTTCGGCATCATACACGGCAGCGCCGTCGTATGCAAAACCGTCTTCCTCCATCGTTCCGGCAACATAGCCCTGCGCCGCGGCCTCTGCTTCCACCAGCGTTTGATAATCCAGCTTATCGTCAAAGCCGTTTTCAAAATGGTGATAGGCAGCGACCTGATAGGGTGCGGCCATCTGCGCGGCGTAGCGGTCAATTGCTTCTGCGGTCAGCCATTCCGGTTTTTCCGGAAGGGCGTCATACAGCTCTCGCATTTTCCTGATCTGCGCGTAAACGCTGCCCGCCCACAAATGCTTTTCGCTCCGGCCCCCAGCGCCGAGGAAGTAGTCACAGTCGGCCCGCAGACGATCCAGCAGCACATAATCCCCGCTGTGATCGGCAAAGGCAGGAAGCGTATCACTTCCTGCCTCTGTGGGTTCTTCGGTTGTTAGCTGTAAATCAGGTCGCTGAGCACCAGTTCCTCCGCGCAGTGCCGGAGATTGTTCATCAGCCCCGTCCAGCGCAGGGGATCGGTCGCTTTCAGTGCCTCCGTCACGCCCTCGTTCTGTGCCATCCGCGCCACGGTCTGCTCCACCATCTTCTGCGCGGTCTGCTCGATCTCCGCCAAATGCTCCGTCAGCTTGCCGCTGGTTTTCAGGTTGGTGTAAAGCACCCTGCGGTGCTTTTTCAGGTACTCTCTCCGCAGCTCCGCGTACTTGCCCAGATGCACCTCCGGCGTCTGCGGCATCAGCAGGTTCGGCACCTGAAAGCCATCCTGCATCCTGTAAGTGATCTCCATACTGTTTGCTCCTTTCTCGGTCTTTTTCGTGTTGTTCTGTGTGGCCATCATAACCGTTTTTTTCACGGTTTGCAAAAAACTGATCCCGCTGGGCCTGCATGACTGTACGGCTGATCTCCCGCAATCCCATCTCCGCGATGTCGCTGGTGGCGATGCCCAGGGCGTTGATTGTGGGCGGTGTGTTGAATTCGTAAACATGGGCAAATTCGTCAGCGGTGAAATAATCGTCCGCCCGCAGGCCCAGCCGGGTCATCAGCATATAGGCCACGCTGACCTCCAGTGCGTCCCGGTAGAACGCCTCTAAATTGAGGTCATCCAGCTCCTCCAGCAGACTGTCCTCGCGGCAGTTGCGGAGATCTTGCAGGTAGTCTGTGATGTTATCTGCCACGGCATTGTGGCAGGCAGAGCGCACGGCGTCCGCAAGATTTTCTTTTTCGGACAGGTTGCCGAAGGTGGCCTCCAGCGTTTCGATGACCTCCGGCTCAAAGGCCGGGTGCATCGTCCAGATGGGCAGCGGACGGGCAAAGCGGGACGCATGGGTGTCCGAAACATCAAAATAGAGTTTCAGGCAGTTTTGTCCGTCATCACCAAATACGGCAATGCTCTTGGCTCCGCGATTCACCCAGCGGCCAAACTGACGATTCCAGCGCTCCATCTCAAGGACCGCCGTGGCGTCCGGGCGCTGGGCGTAGATCAGAATTTGATCATCAAAGGGACATTTGTAGTTATAGCAGGCCGCGCGGAGAAAGCCCGTCCAGCTTTGATAGCTGCCGGTGACGCTCTGCACAGTCTGGTCATATAGCTCAGTGATAAGCTGAAATTTGGTAGGCAAGTTGGCACCTCCTTATTGACTTCATAGTATAAAATAATTAAAATATAATCACAATAATACTATCACCAGAAAGGGGTATCACTATGAATATACGTCCTTCTGCTGCGATCCGTCAAAGCTACAACGAGATCGCTGATCTGTGCCGCAAATCTGCCGAGCCGGTTTTCTTGACGAAAAACGGGGAGGGGGATCTGGTCGTCATGGATATAGACACCTTCAACCGCCGCGAGAAACTGCTGAAACTCCGCGAGGAACTGTTGGCCGTCGAGGAGGATCGCCTGTCTGGGCGAACAGGCTGCACACCGGATGAGTTGGATTCCTATCTCGACAATGTGATCGCGGAGGCATGACATGGTGGAAGAAAGGCTGTATCGTGTCATCATTTCCGACCGGGCCAAGCGTATGCTGGGAACGCATATCCGCTTTCTGGCTAAGGTGAGCAAAAGCGCCGCCACCGAGAAAAAGCAGCAGTTGCTTCAGGAGATCCGTTCTCTTTCCAGGATGCCCCAGCGTTTTCCCTTTTTTGAGGCGCTTTATATTCCACCGAACAAATACCATAAGCTGTATGTGGAAAACTGGTATCTTATCCTGTATCAGATCCGTGATGATACTGTCTATGTGGACTACATTCTGGACTGCCGGAAGGAATATAGCTGGCTGCTCCAAACATAATTGAACACCGGTCAAGAGGGGATGGGCTGCCGTCCCCTCTCCCTTTTCTACCGCTCCGGCCCTGTTCGTTTTTTCGCTTGGAGCCGGTCACTCTTTTGCTGATCTTTTTGGGCCTTTTCAAACGGTTTTCGCTGATAGCAGTAAATATAAAACTGATAGTCATTTTTAACCGGCGTACAGCGGAGCATATACACATACTGTTTGGTTTTCACCATGAAGCCGCAGGAAGGAAACATCGCGCCCTTGATGGCACAGGTCCTCCCATAGCGGTCACAGCAACGGTTCATGGCGGCAAAGTCCCGCAGCGGAGAATCCGGCTGCTCCCGCAGCCAGTTCACGGTGCGGTCAATATCGGCCTTAAACTCCGGCGTGTTCAGCGCATCCTGCTGGTGGGGCCACCATGTTGTATAAAACTGCTTGCCGCTGCCAAAATCACCCCGCAGGTGTCCCACGCAGCCTACGGTCTTGTCCTGTTCCTCGCTGCGGGAGAAATAGAGAGCGTGCAGTACAGGCTCATTGACGCTGTAAAAGTCAATGACATCCTTATCGCTGGCGGGATATTTCTCCTGAAATTCCGCAAGGGTGCGACACTCACTATCCAGAAAGGAAAGGCTGTCATTCTCCATTGGAATCCACCCATCAATGGGAAGCTGAAACGGCTCGCGGGTAAGGACAGTACCATAGTAATTGACCACAATGTTTCGGGACAATTCTACTGGCTCACCCCAATCCTCATCCCCATGGCGCAGCTCGTAGCGATATACGCCCTCCGGCACGGTGGCTCGGTCAACGCGGCATTCTGTAAACAGTGCCGGTCGGTCAAAAATCGTGACCTCCTGATAGGTCACCTTCTGCGCGTCATAGCTCATCTGGCTTCACCTCGTTCTTTGTGTTTCTTTTGCACTCTCTGTTGTGCTAAAAACTCCGGCACTTCCTTGAAACCAACGCTATCCGTGTAGTAGGCGGTTTTCTTTCCACCTTGCGTCAGTACCACGATGTCGCTTACAGACAGGGCGCGCATCCGATGGGCAAAGGGGCGGGAATCTCTATTGTGCTTTGCCCACAGATCCTCCAGCGAATTTTCCTTTGCGTACATACCGGCGTAAGAACGCTGATAATCAGCACTCCGAAGTTTCCCCTTCGCCGCTTCATAAGACCGGAAGCAGTAGTCTGCGTCAGCGGTTGCGGAAATTTGATAGATTTCATAGGTGCCAATCTCGGCGCTGATTTTCGGCGTTCTGGGAACATAGGTGTTGCCGTTGCGTTCCTGCATTTCCGCAAACTCGCAAATATGATAGGCGGAGTTGCCGACGCAGACATGGCAATCGTCAATGTACTTACAGGGCAAAACCATCTTTTCACCGTCAAAGCGGGTAATGACGATGCTTTCCCCGTCCTTGATGGTAAAGAGCGTGTGGTATTCGCTGTCGATAAAGCGGATCATGCGCTCATCCTTGTTAGGGTTTGGAAAGGCGAACACGCCCATAATGTTGACCGGCTCACGGTCTGTCATTCTCTTTCACCTCTATCGTTCTAAAAAATAAGGCCGGGACATTCATCGTAGAATAATCCCGGCAAAGCGAAACGGCACGGTTTCCCGTGCCGCTCATTCGATGATTCGATTATCGTGCGCCCCGATTCTGCTTGGCCGGATGCCTTTTGGTCGGGGCGTTCTTCGCCCTTTCCAGAGAATAATCCAGGATTCGCTCCTTGCGTTTCTCCAGCATGGTGCAATAGAAGCGTTTCTGCAAGTCCGTAATAAACGGCGTATCCGCAATGAGCTTGCGTATCCTTGCCATATCAATACGGGGGACAATGCGCTTCAATGCGCGGTTACAGTCCTCATTTTGCAGGGAAGAAATAAAATCAAAATACTTGATCTTTTTCCCGTTGACAATAATCGCAGAGGTAGGGATCTCAAAAATGCGGTAATTCATGTCCTGTTCACTGGCAAGCACCGTTGCCATGATCTTCTCGTCTGCTTGAGGATACAGGCTACTGCCGCAGTCATAGACCGGAGCCAGTGTCATCTGATCCGTCCGCGCATCATAGAGGAAACCCCAGTTTCCGTTATGTCGGTCCCAGTTACCGATCAGCGCATCTACAATGAACATATCCCAGAATCTCTCCGTTACCGCCATGCGGTCAACTGCATTTTGTTCCTCAAAGGTGTGAAGAATATCGAACAATTCCGTACCGTAGCCGCTGCGCTCAGAGTCAATGATTTGGTTTTTCAGGGAGGCGAAATCCTGTAGGGTGACACCCGGTTCTGTAAAGTCTCCGCAGGCCACCACGATTTTTTCTTTTCCCTTTACAGTATAGGTGCCAAGCATGGTTTTCTGCACAGGAATACCAATGCTCTCATAGATTTGACAGCCAAGGTATTCGGAAAAGCAACTATTGCTGTAACTCATGTCCTTGTTTTTGGTGGGCGGAGGAGGAAATTTCAGCATATATTGCTGCCCCTCGTAAATTACAGAGATCTTGCTGCCGTTCGCTCCGGCATACATTTTGTTTCGCTTCGGAAGGTTTGTAAAATCAACGATTTGCATTTATTCACTCCCGTTCCATTCTCAAATATTTTTCACGGAGATACCACGCCTGCTCCGGGCTAATGATCTGGTTGACCTCCGCGCTGTTGATGTTGCTTTGCAAATTGCAGTAATCGCAGTCCCAAAGCGTATAGTCCTCGCCATTGTCCACCTTCTGCCACGCTTTCACCATGGCTTGGATGGACTCCTGCAAAAATTCCGGCAGTCCGCACTCCAGATAGCTACGGTCTTTGGGAAGGCCCTTTTCGTCATAGGGCGAGGACAGCTTCATCATGTCCTCCATCGTGCTGTTCAGCGCCTGCGCCAGCTTTTGCACCGTCTTTGCATTGCACCGCTCCATATCGCTTCTTCCGGCGCATATATCCATAATCGTCGTCTTGGGAACGCCGCTGAGCTTGGATAGCTGATATTTTGAAAGGTTCCGCTCATTGAGCAAAGTCTGCAAGTCCATTTTCCTCGACTCCTGTTCTGAAGGGTTCTTGCGATACTTTCATTATATCGGCGTGCCGACTTACCGTCAATAGCGGCGATGCGACTTTTCTCGCACTTACGGCCATTCATTACCGTTCGGCTTTATGTTCCCCAAGGTTTCGCTCATGCGGCACACACCTCTGCCGCTCCATCTGCTTTTTGTATTCATTTCCGACCCGTTCACAGAAATCCTCGATGCAGGAAGAACGGTCAGAGCGGTAATGCCCCCAAAAGAAATTGGGTGGGCCGTCCCCGTCGTTTTTGCAGTTGCGCTGCCATGTGACAAAGGGGGCAGGGGCTCTTTCACATTCGCCCATAACAAACTCGGCACTGCCGACGCGGGCGCGGGCGGTGATGTGGTATTCCTGATTGACTGCTTCGCCCACTACATAGCAGCCGCACTCCAACTGGACGGTGCAACTCTCGTTTTGTGCGAAGGTCGCTGTCACCGGCATGACCGGAAGCCCACGCACCAGATCCGGCAGCATGATGAACTGCGACCTTTGGCTCATCAGCTCTTGCGGCAGTTTGTCCATAGGCAGGTAAAAGTGCTGCTTGCCCATGATCTCATAGCGCAGCAGGAAACTGCTGACGGGATAGTACACGCTCATGATTGGGTCTTTGATATGGCCTTGGACGATGTTGGAATTCACATATCTTGCGTTGTCCAAATACCATTGCGGGTTCGCGCCTGGTGTATTCCAGCCGAACATGGAGCCTGCCAGCATTGCCGCTTCCTGAATATCCGTGATGCTGCGCCGCGCATTGTGGCTGCTGGCGATCTCGCGGTTTTCCTCCCGGCTGCCGGTATCCCATTCGGAGGGATAGTAACCGCTCTCGCCTTTTTTGATGATAATAAGCTGACCGCTGGACGGCAGAATGGAAAAACAGGTCTCCGGCAGGTCATTCCTGCGCATCGGTTCGTTCCTCATCGCGCCTGCTCCTGCTGGCGCTTGCGGTGCCAACCTTCCAACAGCTTGATGATGACATCCTCCATCTGCTTTGGGGTGTAGCTGGAGGGAAAGTATTTTTGCAGACGGTCGTTGCGGATCGTGACCTTGCGTTCCAGTGGCTTTTCCTCC